>Ga0182472_102985_pt1 | contig 12274 bp, 9 predicted proteins | sample TergutNc150P3_FD_120804 | JGI IMG/M metagenome (GOLD analysis project Ga0182472, IMG submission 120804)
CGCGGTTGTTTGCATGAGCCGCGCCAATGCCGCAAAAGGCTTTGTTGAGAAAATACGCCCCGTGGCAGATTCGCTTAAATTTGCCGCAAGCGGAGTTATTGATGCAAAGCACCCACAAGCTAAAAGCGAGGCTTGGCAAAAAATCAAGCCACTGTGGGGCAAGTTCATAGGCTTGTACACCACTATTGAAAGCTTGGACAAAGAAACGTCTGCCCCTTATGAGCCTGTGAACGCTCTTTACGCAAAGGCAAGGGATGGGTATTTGGATTTTTGCCAAACCGCCAAGCTATACTGGAATCCAGAGCAAGACGATGTTTATTCGGAAATAGCTTTTTCAAAGCTCTCCAAAAACCTAAAGCTGGAAAAAGTTGCCTGCAAAGGGCATGGCATTTTGCTGGCTTACAAAAATACGGGGCATAAGTGCGAACACGCAGGAATGTATGAATGTTCCCACAAACCCTCTTTGCTAATAGGCTCGTGCTATGGCGAACAATACAGGCTTTTGGAAAGCGGAAATGTTCAGGCTTATCAAAAAGTGGAAGAAGTAGCCTTGGAAAAACTGCATGAGAAACTCCGATACGAAACTTTCTGGGATGAATGGGAACAAGAAATAAAGCAATGGAGACCTATATGCGAATAGTAATCGCGCTTATGCTCACATTCCTTATGCCTGCCCTCTCTTTTGGAGCAGGGCAAGCAGGACCATCAAAAAAACTTTTGCCACTCCCAAAGGAATTGCAGGGGAACATAATCCCAAGTTTCTACGTGCTGGCAATAGACAACGAAACCGAATTCAGCAGGGAAAACTTAGCCGAAGAAGTGAAGAAGCAGGGAGCAAAGCGCATAGTTTTCTCTTTCTTTGCCACTTGGTGCGTGGAAAACTGCGGTGCGGAATTCATTAAGCTAAAAGAAAATGCAGGCAAACTCAAAGAGAATGGGGTGAGCGTGTATCTTATAGACGTGGGCGAGAAGATAATGCAGAAAGGCAAGGAGGTAAACGATTTTGTGAACAAATTTGCCGGAAATGCCTTTCCTTTTTACTTTAACCAAAATGCAAGCCTTCTAAAAAACTTCGGCATAATTGAGAAAGATGCAGTCCAGCTCACTTTGCCTATGATTGTTGTTATGGATGCGAATTTGAAAGTTCTTAGCGTGTTCACAGATTCAGGGAATGATTTTCCGCAGGTTTTGTGGGGGGATTTATGAGAAAAGCCATTATTTTATGCCTTATGCTCGTTTCTTTTGCAATGGCGCAAAGGCAGAGAGTGGTTGTGCTTCCCTCGCTTGCAGATGCAGAGGCAAAATTAACCCCAAAGCAACTAGACCTTATAACGGAGGATATCCGCACCGTTGTGACAAAAACCTTGCCTAGCACGGATTTCATTTTGCTGAAACAAGATGAAGTGATGAAGCGGCTTGGCGACCAAGCATTTGTGAAAGCCTGCAAAGAAGGAGTTTGCTTAGGCTCCTTGGTTGATGACCTTGAAGCGAATTTCGGCGCGAGGTGCGAGGTTTACTCCGTGAGCAATCAGTTGTATTTGAAATTTGAATTATATGGCACATTGAAGGGGCAGAGCGTGGCTGGAACCATAGACCAGTTCAACGACCCTGTGAAGAATTTTGCCGAGATGCAGGCAAAGATAAAGGCAAAAGTCCCCGGAATATTTGAAATGATAGTAAAATCTCCCCAGCAAGTTTGCGAAGCCAAAGGTCAGGAATGGGCTTGGATAAATGGAGATTGCAAATCTTCTGTGCAAATTGCAAGGGAAACTTGCGTGGCTATGGGCAACACGTGGATAAACGGAGACTGCAAGTCTCAGGCGCAGATAGCCTGCGAAGTGATGGCAGGCAGAAAATGGACAGGGATGGAGTGCAAAACAGTTGAGCAAATAGAATGCGAGAAAAAAGATGGTATATGGGAAAATGGAATTTGCAAAAGCAAAACGCAAATTATGCAGAATATGGGCGGCGGCAACTACTTTGTTGCAAGAATAACAACAATACCTGCCGGAGCCACTATGTATTTGAACGGAGCGCCTTATGCTGGCTGCGAAAAAACACCTTGCACAGTTTCGGCTTATGATAATAAAATAAAGCTTTCTGCGAGGTTGAATGAATATAAAACAGCAGACACAACCGTTGTCATTACGCAGCCGAATCAGCCTGTGAACATAAATCTGGAACCCAGAGACTATGCCGTACATTTTGAAAGCACTCCTTCGCAGATATATTTGCAATTTGAAGGAAAAAATAGCTCGTGCCAAAAAACTCCTTGCAAAGCATATTTGAAAAAGGGCAATGCAAGGGTGAGCGCAAGCATGGATTTATACGATGCCAAAGACACGACTATTTTTGTAGCGGAAGACAATCAGCGAGTAAAACTGAATTTGACCCCGAATTACGGAACTTTGAATTTGAATACCAAGGGCGAAAACTGGAACCTGACTGTTGACAACAAGGCTTATGCTCTTGACGATGCAAAATTTTTGCCGGGGACTTACAATGTTAAACTAACCAATGAATGCTATGAGGATATAAATTTTAGCGTGGAAATGAAGAAAGGCGAAAGCACGGTTTTTGATATTTCCGATAAAATAACGCAAAAGAAAGGCGGCGTGGATTTGCATGTAAAATATAAAGGCAGGGAACAAAAGGAGCCTGTTTTCATAGACGGAAATGAAGTTGGGAAAACTCCTTTCAAAGAGGTTATCCCTATATGTACCAAAAAGGTGGAGCTTGGCAAGGATAAGGAGTGGATTAGTCTTTACGATTTGAAGCGCGGCAAAACCGTGGAATATACGCAAGATATGTCCACTGCCGGCAGCACTTTACTTGGGCTTGCCCTTAGCGCTGCAAGCGGCGTGTTTCTTTACCTAGCTTTTGACCAAAACGCAAAAGCAAGCGATTATATGAATAAATATAATAAGCTGAATAGCGGAATACCTTCGGAATACGATAGTCTTAGGAAAGATGCAAATGATGCTAAAAAGAAGGTGAATCCATTTTTAATTACTGGCGCGGCTTTGGGTGTTAGTGCAATAGGAGTGTTTATATGGTTTTAAGGTTAATTTATATTGCCTTTTTGCTATTCTTGGCTGCCTGCGGCGAACTTTCCTTTGAAAACCCCACAGACCCCCGCAACGTCTCGCACCCAGGCAATATTGCATACACATCTTTTACCGATGAGAGAGATGGCAAATCCTATAAAAGCGTTGTTATAAACGGGCAAACTTGGATGGCGGAGAATTTGAACTACGATTCACCAGATAGTCGTTGCGTTGATTATGTTAAGCGTAATCATACTTTCCAAGATACTCTTGTGAGCGATGGTGGTTATTGCGATGTTTACGGCAGATTGTATAATTGGGAAACTGCTATGAGCGTTTGCCCAAGCGGCTGGCATTTGCCCGGCAAAGCGGAGTGGGAAAAATTGTTGAGTTTTGCTTCTTGGGAAAACTTAAAATCAAAGCAAGGATGGGGAAAAGATTCGCTAGGCAAAGATACTTATGGCTTTACTGCTATTCCAAACAATTATAATAATTCTTGGTGGAGTATTATAGATGGTAGTGGCTATCAATATAATCAATATAGTGGTTGTACTTATAATTGCGTTTATAGTTCCGTCCGTTGCTTAAAAGATGAATTATGCGGTTCTAAACCGTTCAATGGTGGAACGCAGATTTGCGATAATGGCGTTATTTATGGTTTGTGCGGAAACAAAACTTATGACCTTGAAAGCCAGCGGTGCAACAACAATGTTATAGAAACCAAGTGTGGAAACAATGCGTGGTACGATGCAACCGATGCCAGTTTGAAGTGCGAAAACAATATTGTGAAAACCCAGTGCGGCGATGAGTGGCAAGGTCCTTATGACCCCAAAACGGAGTATTGCGATGGCTCCTCTATAAAATCTTATGGCTCATTTACCGATACTCGCAACGGCAAAATATACAGAACAGTTGAAATTGACACGCAAGTTTGGATGACGGAGAATTTGAACTACGATACTACTGGCAGCTACTGTTATAGTTACAGCGAAGCCAACTGCGGTAAGTACGGCAGGTTGTATAGCTGGGCAACGGCAATGGCTCTGCCAGCTAGCTGCAATTCAAGTTTATGCCCTTCGCAAATAAACCCAAAGCACAAGGGAATTTGCCCAGATGGCTGGCACGTTCCAAGCGCGGCAGATTGGGAAGCATTAATGCGTTATGTCGATGGCAATACAGGTAATGTAAACGATTACGATGGTCGTTACGGTAGTCCCTCAGCAGGCAAATATTTGAGAGCGACTAACGAGTGGAAAGAGTGCGTAGATTCTCAATATTTTTTAAACAGATGCGAGGATACTTATGGCTTTGCGGCTCTGCCAGGTGGCGATAGATCGGATTCTTTCTTCGGTATAGGTACTAGCGGTCTTTGGTGGACTTCCAGCGAAGCTGGTGTATATAACAAGACTAGTTACCTAGCCTACCGTTTTATTTTACATAACTTTAGTGAAGATGCTAAGTTATTTGAAGCCAATAAGTTCATATTGAACAGCGTTCGTTGCATCAAGAATTAACATTTAAAAAAGGAGAGCAGAAGATGAGAACCAAATTTATTAAAATCGCGCTTGCCTTGATATTGACAGGTTGCGGTGCCACCAAAATTCCAGTCGAAGTGGAATATGCGCCAAACTTAAACACAACTGGCATAAAGCGAATAGCTGTTATGCCTTTTGAAGGCAGCGGTAATTACGCTCTTGCTGCTTTGTCTGCCACTTCGCAAACTGAAAAAATAATCGGAGGAATGGAGAATATTACTTTGGTAGATGCTGCGGAAATTAATCGTCTTCAGAATATGGGGCAAAGTATTGAAGGTAAAGTGGATGCTTTGCTCATTGGGCGGATAACGTCAGCCAATTACAATAACGAACCTCCTTCATCTAGCAGCTATAAAGACAAGGAAGGAAAGATTCACTGGAACACTTCTTGTCGCACTTGCACAAGCGTAGGATATAGCTATACCCTTATGAGGACTAAAGACGGAAGTTTTATGGGACCAATTTCTAGAATAGGAACTTATTGTTGGACAAACTTCAAAAATGAGCCTCCAGATCTTTTTTGTCATTCTTCGCCAGATTACAGTACTGCTGTTGCCAAAGCTATATTCTATATTCCCAGAGATCTTGCCCCCTATAAACTCAAAGAAGAGCGTGCCTTTGCAGAAGATAAATCGGGAGATAGCAAAATTAAAGATAGAATGAAAAAAGCCCTTTCCCAAGTAAAAGAGAAAAAATATGAGCTTGCCCTTGATACATACCTTGGGATTTATGAGCAGTTCAAAAGCGTGGCGGCAGCGGAGAACGCATCAATCGTTTATGAGGTTCTTGGAGATACTGAGTCTGCGTTGAAAATTATGCAGAGAGCTTTTGAAGAAACGAATAGCCCCGATGCGAAGCCGATAATTGAGCGGTTGAGCGAGGTTTTGGAAAATAAAGCAAAAATAACCGAAAGCCATAAAATTGAAGTGGAGGGAAAATGAGTTTGCGTTTTTTAGCAATAGGATTTTTTCTGCTGTTCTTGACAGCCTGCACAGACCTTTCATTCGACAACCCCACAGACCCCCGCAACGTCTCGCACCCAGGCAATATTGCATACACATCGTTTACCGATGCGAGAGACGGCAAAGTCTATAAAAGCGTTGTTATCAACGGGCAAACTTGGATGGCGGAGAACTTGAACTACAATGCAAGCGGCAGTTATTGCGTTGATCTTGTTAAGGGAGTTGGTAAGGATATTAATTCTTATGCTCAGGTGAAATATATTACTGATACCATTGTTAGCAATGGCGGTTATTGCGATATTTACGGCAGGCTATACGACTGGGAAACAGCAAGGAATGTTTGCCCAAGCGGATGGCATTTGCCAAGCAAAGCTGAATGGAATAAATTATTGAATTTTGCTAGTTATCCAGTTTGGAAAAACTTGAAATCAAAGCAAGGCTGGGAAAAAGATTCTCTAGGTACGGATGCTTACGGCTTTACCGCTATTCCAACTATTCCGCAACATAAGGAAAATTTCATTTGGGTAGAGCCTGTGGCTGGTAAAGGTATTTGGTGGAGCGTTACAGATACTATTGTTCGTTATCCATATGCTTGGGTGGCTTCTACGGATACGAGTTCTACTCATCTTACCTACATTAGTGGCAGCATTTCCGTTCGTTGCATAAAGGACGAATTATGCGGTTCGCAACCGTTCAATGGAGGAACGCAGATTTGCAATAATGGCGTTATTTACGGCGTGTGTGGCGGCAAAACTCATGACCCTGAAAATCAGCGGTGCAACAACAATGTTATAGAAACCAAGTGCGGAAACAATGAATGGTACAATGCAGCTAATGCAAATTTGAAATGCGAAAGCAATATTGTGAAAATCCAGTGCGGCAATGAGTGGCAAGGTCCCTACGACCCAAAAACGGTGTATTGCAATGGCTCCATTCTAAAGTCTTATGGCTCATTCACCGATACCCGCGATGAACAAACATACAAGACTGTTGAACTTGGCACTCAAGTTTGGATGGCGGAGAATTTGAACTACTTTATGAGCGGTTATAGCTATGGCAACCACCCTTACGGCGTGTTGTATAACTATAGATATAACTATGCAAGTATCTGCCCCAGTGGTTGGCATTTGCCTAGTGAGGATGAATGGAAAACGCTAATAAATTTCGTGGGTGGTTCATCTACTGCTGGCAAATATTTGAAGGCTACAAGTGGCTGGAATAGCGATGACGAAGGAAATTCAGGCAATGGTATGGACTATTACGGTTTTTCTGCTCTGCCTGGCGGTTATTGTTACGAGAGCTATAATATGGAATGCAATTTCGGCTACCGTGGTGAGTGGTTGAGTTCCAGCGGCGATGTAACTAAAGGTACACCCACCACACTTAATATGTGGTACGGTGAGAGCGCTAGTTTATCCTCCGGCGGGTCCAAATACTATTACAGCGTTCGCTGCCTAAAGAGCTGAGGGCTTAAAAAGGAGAACGGAAAATGATAAACAAACGCACTAAACTAGCTCTTTTTATTGCAAGTTTGTCAATTATTGGTTTAATTATATCGTTAGCCTTTGTAGCTTCTGTTTGTTTAATAACATTTCCAATAAAACAATTATTGTTCTTTCCGCAATTCATAATATTTGGGATATTATTTCTCCTTATTTTTCCTTGTATTATGATTTTTATAAGTAATTTGTATTTCAACAAAATCGGTGAAAAGCATTGGGAAAGTTGGTTTCAAATATCATTAGAGCCTGATTATGATTATATTTTCACAATTATATCAATAATGCCATCTATATTTTTAATGACTGAATTTAGTATATTTTGTTATTCTAAAGATTTAGAAGATCTTACTGCTGGATCAATTGTATCAATTTTGATTTGGTTTCCTTTATATAAGGGAAATCTAAAAAAAATATTTGGACATACAGCAGAGGTAGATACTTTTTTTTCAATTGCAAAGGAAAAACCCATAAAAATAGAAGAGAAAATAGATGCGAATGATTTTATCATTCGCCAACCAAAAACAAGCCTTATACTTTATATAGTTTTCACTGCTATTTTCTCTTCAATCGGATTTATAATTTTATTAGAGGATTGGAGGGTTGGGGTTTGGGGCTTACCTATTATATTATTTTTCCCTTCTTTTATCATTTTATGGTATAGGTGGAAAATTATAGTTAAAGATAATCAAATAACATCTACATCTTATTTCGGAAAAACAAAATCATTTACTTTTGACTACATCACAGAAATAAAACGTGGAATTAGAATAGCTAGAAATGGAGATATTGAATGTATTAAAGCATATCACAAAAAAGAAAAACTCTTTACTGTTGTTGAAATCTGCCCAAATTTTCACATATTGGCTTCACGTTTAGAAAAAGAGGGCGTGCCTATCATTAACATAGGGAGGTCAATGTGGTTCTAATGAAAATTCAACAAGGAGACAACCTATGAGAAGCAAATTCGCAAAAATCGCGATGGTAGCAGGCTTTGTACTAACAGCCTGCACAGACCTTTCCTTTGACAACCCCACAGACCCCCGCAACGTCTCGCACCCAGACAATATTGCTTACACATCTTTTACCGATGAAAGAGACGGCAAAGTCTATAAAAGCGTTGTTATCAACGGGCAAACTTGGATGGCGGAGAACTTGAACTACGCTGCAAGCGGCAGTCGTTGCATTGATTATATTGATCGTCGTAAAACTAGCAATAGCTTCAAAGATACTCTTGTTAACGAAGGCGATTATTGCGATCTTTACGGCAGGTTTTACGATTATGAAACTGCAAAGAAAGTTTGCCCAAGCGGATGGCATTTGCCAAGCAAAACGGAGTGGGATAAATTGTTGAGCTTTGCTTGGGATTGGGAAGACTTGAAATCAAAGCAAGGCTGGTCGAAAGAAGAGCAAGGCAAGGATATTTACGGCTTTACCGCTATTCCAATTTCAAGATACGTCTGGAGTTGGATTTCAAAAGGTGAATGGTGGAGTGCTACAGATACTAGTGGCACAGCTAATGGCTATACATTCACATACGCTTGGATGGCTTCTACGGAGAGGGATTCTACCGATATTGCTTCCCTTAGCAATGATTTTTCCGTCCGTTGCTTAAAAGATGAATTATGCGGTTCGCTGCCATTTAACGGAGGAACGCAATTTTGCGATAACAACGCTATTTACGATTTGTGCGACAACAAAACTTATGACCCAGCAACATCAAAATGCTGTGATAAAACTGAATATGCCATATCAACCCAGAGATGCGAAAATAACATTGTGGAAACAAAGTGCGGCACGGGGTGGTTTGTGGAGAATGTTAATTTAAGGTGCGAGAACGGTGTTGTGGAAACCAAGTGCGGCAGTGGCTGGTACGATGCTTCCAATTCCAGTCTTCGCTGCCAGAATAGCGTTGTGGAGACCAAATGCGGAACTAAGTGGATAGATGCAGCAAAATATAGATGTGGCGTGAATGATGTTGTGGAAACCAAATGCGGCACAGAGTACTATGGTCCAGATAGCTATGATCCTAATACGCAATATTGCACAGGTTCCTCAATAAAGTCTTATGAGACATTCGTTGATGCTCGCGATAGCAAAACGTACAAAATCGCAGAAATAGGTACGCAAGTTTGGATGGCAGAAAATTTGAACTACGCTGCAAGCGGTAGTTGTTATAACAGCAATAGTACTAACTGCACGACTTATGGCAGATTATATGACTGGGCAACGGCAATGGGGTTGTCTTCTGGTTGCAACTCCTATTATACTTCTTGTTCTTCTCAAATAGGCACAAAGCACAGGGGAATTTGCCCAACTGGTTGGTATATTCCCAGCAGCGCGGATTGGAGTACGTTAGCGAATTTTGTTTCGTCTGTAAATGAGTTAAAAGCTACAAGTGGTTGGAATGGCAATAACTACGGTACGAATTTTTATGGCTTTATGGCTCTACCAGGCGGTGGTTATTACACAGCTACCAATTCTACTAGTTCTACTTACAACAATATTGGCAACGAAGGCAACTGGTGGACTTCCGGTGAGATTTATAGCTATTCATTGGACTACAATGAAAACCGTTATTATGGCAATATGCGTAGAATATTAGGCGGCAACATTAACTCCTTTAATTACGGCAGGGCAGCCTTGTTCAGCGTTCGTTGCTTGCGTGATTTGTCACAAATAGTCAGTTCCTCGTCTCTTGCGCCAAGTTCAAGTTCAACACCGAGTTCAAGCTCAACGCCAAGTTCAAGTTCTGTGCCGAGCAGTTCATCTGGAATCGTTTACGGCGACTCTGTAACTTATGGGAATGAAACTTACCCAACAGTTGTAATAGGAAGTCAAACTTGGATGGCAAAAAATCTTAATTTCAGGTTCAACAACGCAAGCAGCGGAAGATGCTATCTCGACATCGAAGCCAACTGCACCAAGTATGGAGCTTTGTACAGCTGGGCAACGGCAATGGGTTTGTCCCCTGCTTGCAATTCATCCACTTGCTCGGTGAGTTACCCTCTCCAAGGAATATGTCCAACTGGCTGGCACATACCGAGCAATGCGGATTGGGACAAGCTAGTTCGTTACATAGACGGATCAAACAGTACGGAAAGCCCTTACAGCAGCGAAACGGCAGGCAAATACCTCAAGACTACTACAGGTTGGAAAGTAACAAACACTATCAACGGCAACGGCACAGATGCCTTTGGTTTTGCGGCTTTGCCGGGTGGTATGTACAATATTGATGAAGAAGACTTCACCGCTTTGGAAGTAGGCGCAATTTGGTGGAGTTCCGATCAGGACGAAGATAGTGAGTACAGCGATGATTATGCCTACGACCGATATATGGTTTACAGCAATTACATTCGCGCTGGCTCCGATGACAAGAGTGGTTTGTTCAGCGTTCGTTGCATTATGAATGATAGGTAAACAGATATCTGTCGTGTGCTTACCCCCACTCCCTGAACACAAAAAAAGCGCCCAAGCACATCAACGCAAATCCAAGCACATAATTCCACTTTATGCCTGCGCCTAGATAGAAAACTGAAAAGACTAAGAACACAGAAAGAGAAATAACTTCCTGAATGGTTTTAAGCTCAGCAGGCTTGTAAAAATAAGAGCCTATTCTGTTTGCTGGCACTTGCAAGCAATATTCAAAAAACGCGATGCCCCAACTTGCTAAAATCACAAGAGGCAGAGCTACCGTTTTATACTTTAGGTGCCCGTACCACGCGAAAGTCATGAAAATATTGCTGAAAACGAGCAAGATTATTGGGGCAAAGGGATTGTTAAGCATAGGGTATATATAGTAAATGTTGGCTAAGTTACTAGGCTAGTAGCTAGTGGCTAGTGGGGAGTGGTAGAACCTCAAAAACGAGCATTTATGAGACGACCACTAGCTACTTACCACTAGCCACTCCCAAACATTTAATTAATCATTACTTACTATATTTATACAAACAGGAGAAAGGCTATGAAAAAGAAAACAATTTTTGCGGCAATTCTATTATCGCTATTCGCCTGCTCTGATGCGGACTTGGTTGGAAAAGATTCCGTGCGAGCTTTTGAGGATATATTGCAATCTATTCCAGCCGTAGATGCAGGGTCTGAGTGGTCTGTTGTTGCGCCGGATAGCGGTGCGCGGTTTTTGTGGAATGGCGAGAGCGCGAATATGCTGATAGACATAGAGCCTTTTGTGGAGGCTGGTTTGGATGCTTCAAAATTTGGCAACATAACCGATGGAGTGCTTTCCACAAGCGTGGATTTTAAAAGTTCGAAATTGGAAAAAACAAAAGCCATTGACGATTTTAGAACGATGGTGGGCAAGGAGCGAAAAAAACTCGGCTATCATTTTGACTTAGACCATTACAATTTGCTTTGTGGCGAAGGCAATTTGTTTGAGTGGGCAAAAGATGTGGAGAAAAACGGAACCACAAAAGAAAATCAGGATAAAGACATTGTGTTTGTCTTGAATCCCGAACCATTGATAGCGGCGGGCGTGGATGCGCAGCACGTGAAAGGCTGGGTTTATGCCCAAGTAAAGGTGGATATAAATGGCAAAAAAACTGATGTGTGGAAATTTCTTAAAGCGTTTGATTTAAAATAAGACAGGTATATATGGAAAAAACAGTTATTAATGTAGATGGCATGTCTTGCGAGCATTGCGTTAATGCCATCACAAAGGCGGTAAAGGCATTGCCGGGCATAGCGAAAGTCGCGGTGGATTTGTCAGCAAAGAGCGTTGCGGTGGAATATGACTCCAGCAAAACAGCTCTGGACAAAATCAAGGCGGAAATTGAAGAGCAGGGATATGACGTTTTGTGAAATTTCTTTTGTCTGAACCACGATTCTCTCGATTAGAGGATTTTCCCGATTGCGTATTTATGCCCTAAGAATAGGCAGAGCCGCTGAACTCGCGGGAATGAGCAAGGTAAATTCCTGTATCCAACCTAGACTATTGAGTTTCCAATTCATCCAGCAACTTAACTCTATTCACAAAATCCTCCGCTGTTGGCAAAATCTTCGCATATTCTTTTGGTAACTTATCAAGCAACTTAAATTCATTCACGCTAATAGGCTTCTTTATATCGCGCAAGGCATATTCCGCTATCACTTTCTTTTTGTTTTTACAAAGCAAAATTCCGATTGTCGGGTTGTCTGTAGGTCGTTTCAATAGGTCATCTACAGCGGAAACGTAGAAATTCAATTTACCTGCAAATTCTGGCTTAAAATCTTCCATT
>Ga0182472_102993_pt1 | contig 12052 bp, 14 predicted proteins | sample TergutNc150P3_FD_120804 | JGI IMG/M metagenome (GOLD analysis project Ga0182472, IMG submission 120804)
TCCGCATCGTACTTGGCGTTTATGCTTTCCATTTGGATGGCTATTCTTTCCTGGTCTGTTTGCGCTGCCGTCTCGCGGTAGCTGCGCATCAATTCCTGCTGATGCCTTTCGCTCTCTATGGATTTTTGCATTATGGCTTCTATCTCGGCTTGCTCCGCCTGCTTTATGAGTACGGTGTCTATTTTTGCATCTTCAGCCATTTTTATTTCTTTGTCATATTTGACCCTTATCTGCTCGATTTCTATCTCCGCTATGTCGCCGGAGCTTCTGGCGGCTATCCGGCGGTATTCAAATTCTTTGCTTTTGGATTCTTCTGCTTTTTTTTGTTTTTCATCTTGGTATTTTTGCATCAATTCTTTTTCTTTGTCTTCATACTTCTGTTCAATCATCCATTTTTCATGCCTGTAATTTTCCGCTTCTATTAATCCTTCCGTAGCCGCCTCGGCAAGGGTTTGCAATTCTTCATCAAGACTAGCTTTCAGTATTTCACTTTCAGTTCGTTTTGAGTTTTGGTAATTGACTAACCAATCGCTTAGGCGTTTCCTTTCTGCTTCTAGTCGCTTTGCCTCTTTATCATCTGTGGGTGCGGTTGATGCTGGTAATATGGATGTACCATCTCCCTGCAATTTATGTACTATAGCGTTTAAATTTTTCAGTCTTTCTATATCTTTTTCGGATAATTTACCGCTATTTTCTCTCGCTTTATCCATCAATGCCATAATCTCTGCTTGGCTTCTCATTAGCTTGCGTTCTTCATTGCTAAGTTTTACCTTTGTGTTAAGTTGTTCTATTTCTTTGGTGTTTGCTGCATACATAAGTTCTTGGTTCTTTGTGAGGCTACCTTTTATTGTCTTTATTTCGTCTATTTGAGCTTTTTCATATACAAGTTGTGCTAATCTAGCCTCGTTTGTTTTTTGTTCTTCCGTTGCAGCCGCTTTGCTTTCTTGTCTCCATTTTATGAAAGCTTTGGATACGGAATCTACGCCGCTTATGAGTGCTTTGAAAGCGGCTGAATCCACTACCGAAGCAAACACCCCAAGCAATGCGGCTTTTGCACGTGTTCCTGCATCATTTAGTTTTTCCATTGCCTCTGATATGCCCTGCACGTTGCCAGCTGCACCCGCTCCCTCGTCCACCATTTTTTTCAACGCACCGGAGCCGTCTTTGAGCATAGAGACCATAGATGCACCGCTTTTGCCAAATATATCCATTGCCGCTGCCGCTCTCTCTGTTCCTGGGGGCAATGCCTTGAATTTGTCCGCCAGCTCCATTAAAACGGCATCTGATTTTTTTAGGCTGCCATCGGAGTTCGTAACCGATATGCCGAGTTGCTCAAAAGATTTTCCTGCCGCTTTGTTTCCGCTTGCTGCATCAAACATCGTTTTGGACAATTTTTGCATATTCTTGTCCATTGCTTCTGTACCAACGTGGCTTAGTTCTGCGGCGTGGCGAAGCCCTAGAACGCTGTCTGCTGTTATGCCTATGTTTTGGGATAGCTTGGCTGCGGAATCGTAGTTATCTACCATTTCCTTTGTTAAGTCTTTGAGTGCAGTAACGCCGTGGGCTATACCACTCCCTAGTGCAGTTGCGACTGATGTTTTTAAAAGCCCAAGGGATTTATTAACAATATTGGTAGAATTATCCACTTTAATCAGGCTTTGATTAAGTATATTTACATTAGTTTCTATTTTTTTGAAAGTAGCAGAACCGTTGTCCTTTACTTCAAACACATACGTTAGAGCCATAACCCCTCCGTATGTTTTTGAAAATTAAAGTTTCATTGCACGGGTAATGAAAAATATTTTGTTTTCGTTTATTCCCCTTGCCCTCAATTCTTCTTCGAATTTTTTGATTTTCCGATTCTCTAATATATCTGCTATCTTCCAGAGAATCAAGCATACAATAATTGTCAATATTGGAGCACCGCAATAAAACATTTTGATTACCTCTACCAATAAATATACATTTTTTTCCGCGAGGTGGAGCGGTTTTTTTGAAAATTGTCTTAAAATTCATATATATTCCCTCCGTTTAATAAAATCCATTGCCAACGCTGTTTAAATAAAAATACTTGTCAAACACTTTCTTTTTATTAATAATGTCAATATATGTATGCCTTGCTATTTTGTAGAGCCAGCCAAATTTGCCCATTTCTTCTCCTTCAGCGATTATATTAAAGCAAATTTCTCGCAAAATATCGGCATAGTCATCTGGAATAGTTATCATACCTTAACCCTCCCAGAACGTTTTTGGCAAGCCTTGCACGTGGTAGCATTTTTGGGGAAGCAACTGGTGCATAGGAGTTTGCCACAGCCAAAGCAATACAGCACCCTTTCACATGGCTTACCGCTATGAATGTTGGTACCGCATCGCTCGCAGACGTAAGTTTTTCCATTCATACCTTAACCCCCGCAAATTCTCCGCAGTGGTTTTGCTTATTGACAATGTGCCGTTTGCGTTGGCATACCAATAGTTTTGTTGAGGGATTGGAGTAAAAGTAATGAGACACGTGTTTGCAGTTATCGCAGCATTTATTCATTTTCCAACCCCACTTTAGCTAATGCAATTATTTTTTCAATTACCCTTTTCTTAAATCTTTTGCACTTATCTCTATGCGGTGGTTTAGGTACAAGTATTCCACAAGCACATTTTAGAATGTACTTTTCCGAGACAAAATACTTAGCTTTCGGCTCCAGGTTATAGTATTTACTAGTGAACATATAACTATCGTTATGTTTTACCGCTGAGAATATGTCAATTAAGCCTAGACGTACAAATAACTCTTTATTAAGAGTTTCTTCTTCAGGTATTATGTACATACTCATACCTTCTCCCTCGCAGCTATACCACCGAGTTCCTTTATAATAGCCTCGCTAATAATCTCATACCGAGGTTTCAAAACCCCGGTTTCACGGCGAAGCCAAATACGGTACAAATCAACGACATCACAAGCTTGCTGTGTTATTGCCTGTACACGCAAAGAGATGTTTTTATGCTTCATTTTGAAACCTCTCCGTTAAACAGTGCCTTATTGACTTTTATCAACTCTTGCGCTTTTGCCATATACTGTTTCTCCTACGGTTTGGGTTTTTGGACCGTTTTCCGCGTTAAAACAGACTAAATTCAAAGATTAAAAGAGCTTAGTAAGTATGGCAGGCTTTACGATTGGTCAACGGCGATGGGCATAGATGCAAGATACAATAGCGAGTCATGGGGCGGAAGCGATGTAAAGCATAAAGGCATTTGCCCCACCGGGTGGCATTTGCCAAGCAACGCGGAGTGGAAAACATTGATAGATTTTGTTGATAGCGCCTATACCGATGCTGGAACAAAGTTAAAAGCTACGAGTGGCTGGATCTCATATAGCGGCGTTCCCTCCGGATTGAATACTTGGGACTTTGCGGCTCTGCCAGGCGGCTTCGGCGGCTATTCCGATGGCTATTTCAACTTCAGCCATATCGGCTACACCGGCTTCTGGTGGTCCGCTACGGATTACAAGCCTAACTACGCCCACGAATTGACCATGCGCTACGATGTCGAGTATGTCAACTCGTTCGGCACCAATAAGGGCGCCTTGATAAGTGTTCGTTGTCTGCAGAACTGAAGGTGCTTTTACGCGCCCGCCGCTAGCGAAGCCGAAATGAGCAGTTGAGCGTTGAAAGTTCAGACAAAAATTCCGCTATGCAGTTGCCGAGCGGGTTTGTTTGAGAAGGTGGCTCTCAATATCGGCTGTAGTATAGCCTTTCTTTATGAGGTCTAGAATTTCGTTGCTTTTTTCCTCGCGGCCATCCTCGTTGCCTTCCTCATACCTAACCTCAAGGGCATCATCCAAATTCCATTCAGTAAAAAGCATATTCAAAACCTCCGAAGCGTGCTTCTCCAAGAAATATACTAAAATGTTACGCTCAACGCAGCTCTTTATCGCTGCTTCTATAGCTTCTGACTGCTCCATAGTTTTGAGATTCTTATTCACCTCTGCTATAAGCTCGTTGTAGCCGTTCAAAACAGGGCTTTTACTCGCTATCTCTGCATTGCGACCCTTGTTTATGTTATAAACGTTTGCGACAAGCTCAAGATTACCCTTGCCTTTGGTTTTAAAAGAATCGGAAAGCCTAAGCTCCTTGAAATCTGGAAACTCGTCTTTACCGTTATACAAAACTATGAACTCCGGTGCTGGAATTTTTATCAACTTCTCTCTGTACAAATCCTTGCCTTTAGTTATTCGCTCGTATTCCCTACCCAAATACATAAGCATTCTAAGCGGTATGTTGTTATTCACTGTTGACTGGTGCTCTATGAGGACTACAAGCCTGTCGTCCACTACGAAAGCCACGTCGTTCAATTGCCCTTTGAATAGAACATTTGAAAGAGTCACTATCTCTATTTTCGTGTCTGGTGGGTAGTTTTGCCCTGTCACTGCATTGTAAAGTTCCAGTGCAGCAGGTGGTTCGCTGAACAGCAATGTAAAAACGCTGTCTTTGTGATTGCGATTGGTTTTGATTTCGGTCATTTTGAACCTCCGTTTTTTTGTTCGTTACCTATTAGACGTAAAAAACGGGAAAAAAAATTCAGAAAAGTGAAAAAAATCTAAAAAAAAGTGAATTTTACCTGCATTTTTCTGAAAATTCTACATTATCCCTATGCCTAAAAAAATCCTATTCCTAATTCTCCTTTCCATTCTCTCCATCTCTTGCGAAAAACAAAACTCCGCAAAACAAACTGCGGCTTGCCCCGATGCTCCGCCCAGCTACAAAGATGCAACGGGCGAATTTGACCCCATAGCTGTTCCAAACGAGGCTTTGCCCTGCGGAGAAATAACGCTTTGGGGAGGAGCTTCGCCGTTTTCTTTAAATATGTGGCAAGACTACAATTCCTTTTCCGTTTCAATAATATCCATGCTTTTTGAACCCCTTGCGGAACTCCATTCCACAGAGAACAGACCTACCGGAGTTCTGGCTAGCAAATGGGATATTTCAGATGATAAAATGAACTATTTCTTTGAAATAGACAGCCGCGCAAAATGGAGCGATGGAAAACAAATTACAGCTTATGATGTGCAGTTCTACTACGATGTTATAATGGATCCAAAAAATTTAACTCCTATTTTCAAAGTTGGGCTTTCTCGCCTTGAACGCCCGGAGGTTGTTGACAGCCTGCATTTAACCGTAAAAGCCAAAGACCCGCATTGGGCTAATTTTTGGGAAGCAGCGGGAATGGTCGCTTTTCCAAAGCATATTTGGGAAAACGAAGATTTCAATTCCATTCGCTTTGAGTTTCCCGTTGTGAGCGGACCTTATTCCCTGAAACAGATGAAAATAGACCAGAAATTGGAGCTTGTGCGCCGAACGGATTGGTGGGGGCGGCAAAAAAGATACAATGCTGGCAAATATAATTTTGAAAAAATAACATACCGTTTTATGGAAGACCGCAACAAAGCCCTTGAAGCCCTGAAAAAAGGCGATTTTGATGCTTACCCCATTTATACGGCACTTATATGGATGATGCAAACCGACTTTGATGCAGTAAAAAAAGGCTATGTGCTTAAAAACAGAGTGTTCAACGAAGAACCCATAGGTTTTCAGGGATTTGCATTGAACTTGCGCAGGGATAAATTCAAAGATGTCCGAGTTCGCAAAGCCCTTTCTCTTTTGCTGAATAGAGAGCTTATGAACGAGAAATTTATGTTCAATCAATATTTTTTGCTAAATACATATTACCCAAGTCTTTGGGGCGGGCACAAAAATCCATACTCACCGCTATACCCTTATGCTCCGGATTCCGCTCGCAAACTTTTTGAAGAAGCGGGCTACACCGTAAATGCGCAGGGCAAACTTGTTGACAAAACTGGTAAGCCATTTGAACTCACTTTCTTGAACCACGCCGAAGATATTCGCCACACAACAAAATTCCAAGAAGACTTAAAAGCAGTTGGCATTGAATCCAACATAGAGACGGTTTCGCTTTCCACATTCCGCCAGCGCATTGACGATGCGAACTTTGATTTGTGCTGGCTCGCTTGGGGCGCGGGTCGCTTGAGCGATCCGGAGGCAAGCTGGCATTCCAAAACCGCTGGCGACAAAGGCACAAACAACGTGCCCGGCTTGCAAGACAAAATTATAGACAGCCTTATAGAAGCTCAAAAAACCGAGCTGAACTTAGATGCCCGCAACGATATATTAAAAAAATTGGACACTCGACTAACCGAAATAGTTCCATATATTTTGCTGTGGCAATCCGAAAATTCCAAAATTCTGCATTGGAGTCGTTTTGGCTATCCAAAAACGCTCTACGGCAAATTCAATAGGGAAGATGCCATACCTGTGTATTGGTGGTATAGCCCAGAAAAAGCTGGGGAACTTCAGCAAGCGCAAAAGAACAATGATGCCTTGCCTATTGCGGAAATGGACGTGCCTTTCCAAAGTAGCTGCCATTAACATTTACTATTTTCCAACTATGAAAAAAGTTCTCATTCCTTATGCGCTCAGGGCATTTACCGAGCGCAATGCTGAGGTGGAAGTAGAAGGCGGCACGGCAGGCGAGGTGGTTAATGCGCTCGCAAAAGCTTATCCAGCCCTTAAAACCCACCTATTCACAGAAGATGGCCAGCTTCGCAACTTTATTAACTTGTTTGTTGAGGGCGTAAACATCAATAGCTTGCAGGGATTAAACACCCCTATAAAAGAAAATGGCGAAGTGATGCTTGTTCCTGCCATTGCTGGCGGCTCTGATTCTCCAGACCTCTCAAACGAAGAGATTGCGCGTTACAGCCGCCATCTGCTTTTGCCGGAAATTGGAGTTGAGGGGCAAAAAAAACTAAAGGGAGCAAAGGTCTTGATAGTTGGCACGGGAGGTCTTGGCGCTCCGCTTGCCTTGTATCTTTCGGCGGCAGGCGTTGGAACCATAGGCTTGGTGGATTTTGATGTTGTGGATGAATCAAATCTTCAAAGGCAAATAATTCACAGCACACGAGACGTGGGCAGACCCAAAACCGCATCCGCAAAGGATAGAATCAAAGGCATAAACCCGTTGGTAAATGTGGTGACCCATAACGAAATGCTCACAAGCCAAAACGCTATGGAACTTTTTGAGGGTTACGACATTATAGCAGACGGAACCGATAATTTCCAAACACGCTATTTGGTAAATGATGCTTGCGTATTTTTGGGCAAGCTCAATGTTTACGGCTCGGTGTTTCAGTTTGATGGGCAAGCAAGCGTTTTCGGTGCCAAAGATGGTCCCTGCTACCGCTGCCTTTATCCAACTCCCCCACCGCCTGGGCTTGTGCCCTCGTGCGCGGAAGGCGGGGTTATGGGCGTGTTGCCCGGTATCATAGGAACAATTCAAGCGGCAGAGGCTATAAAACTCATAGTGGGAGGGGCAAAGCCATTGATAGGTCGCCTGCTTTTGTTTGATGCGTGGCGCATGACATTCCGCGAATTGAAACTTGAGAAAAATCCCGAATGCCCAGTATGCGGAAAAAATCCATCCATTCACGAACTTATTGACTACGAGCAATTTTGCGGCTTGAAAAAGAACAATGAAAGCAAACCCATAGATACCATAACCGCCATTGAATTGAAGAAAAAACTTGACGATGGAGAAAAAATTCAATTTATAGACATTCGCGAGCCACATGAACGCGCCATTGTAAAATTTCCAAATGCCATAATTATGCCACTTGGTCAGTTGGAAAGGCGCATGGACGAACTCGACCCCTCCATAGCTGCGGTATTTCTCTGCAAAATAGGGCAACGCAGCATTTTAGGCATAAGGGCTTTGCAAGAAGCCGGCTACAAAGGCAAACTGATGAACCTGCAAGACGGCCTCAACGCATGGGCACGCGATGTGGATAATAGTATGCCCATATACTGATCGCGTTATCGATTTAGAAATTATACCCTAATGTAATGCCTAAGCATCTATTATAAGCCTTTGCGTTTGTATCTTCTTCTTCGTCTGCGTCTGCTTTGGCTATATTAGCCAAGCCAAGACCGTAATTTACACCAACGTAAAATTTTTGAAACTCAATGCCGCCACCAAAAGCTACGCCAAAATCAAGTCTATTGTAAGTACCATCATCGCCGAAAGCATCCCCAGATATGGTTTGACTTTGTCCCATCACCGTTTGTTTCACTTCTCCAGTTCCGCCTATGCCAAAGCCAACATAAGGACCGGCATTTATCCTAAGAGCTAAAGACTCATTGATAGGAATTTTGGCAGAAGCAAGCACTGGTACTTCAATATAGTATAGGCTCATTTTTGCTTCTACTTTTGCAAAGCCCATAAAGTCCATATTATATTCTGTACCCTTTAAGCTGAACAAAAGCCCGGGCTGAATATAAAACATATCTGTTATGCCTATATCGGCAACTACACCGACATGGAAACCTATGTGGTTATCAGGGTCTGGCAAGTCCGCTCCATCGATATCCAATTTCTGATTTGCCAAATTCAATCCGGCTCTTACACCGAGATTTTGGGCAAAGGTTGAACTTACTGCAGCCAGAACAGCGGCTAGAAATAAGGTTTTTTTGAACATAGAACACCTCATGTTGAGTTAATATAGTTGTAACATAGTAAAAATCTTTGCTTCCCTCCCTGGATTGGAATTTTGCTTACTAAATTATTCATAATGGAATTCCCGCGAAAATTTTACAAAGATGAAGAATTGCCGTTTTTGTGGCATTATATGATGGTTATTGGAGAGCAAAATTTGCCACAGCAATCTTTGCAACTAGAATCTTTGTTTGAAACCAAGGGCGAAAAATTGGTATTGGAAATTGGTTGCGGAAAGGGGGCTTTTTTGTGCCAATATGCCTTGAACTTTCCGCAAAACTGCATTCTGGGCGCGGAATGGGATGCTTATTGCTCAAATTTAACCGCAAAAAAAATAGCAAAGCAGGGGCTCAAAAATGCAGCGGTTATGCGGGGCGATTTGTTTTATTTTTTAAGGGATTTAATGCCCGCAGCTTCCATAGACGAAGTTCATATCTATTTTCCAGACCCTTGGCCCAAAAGGCGGCATCATAAAAATCGTTTGGTTTTGCGTGAGGGCTTTTTGGAGCAAATCCACAGGGTTTTAAAACCTGGCAAAAGGCTTTTTCACTGGGCAACCGACCACGAGGAATACAATACGCTTGCACTTGAGGCATTTCGCAATTTCCCTAATGCAAAAACTTTAGAGGAAAACAACGCAGAGCCAACTTACGGCATAGAAACGGGATTTGAAAAGAAATATAAAAAAGAAGGCAGAAAAATTTACAGAAGCGTTATTGAATTTTCCAAACCCTAACTAGCAACTATAACCGTCAATCTACAATTCGTCTCCAATTCTTTATCTTCAAAAAGAGTCCAAAAGTCGGGTTGCCAGCCGTAAATGTCCTGGGTTAAGGCATCGCCAAAGGCAATTTCGGCTTTTTCGCATTCTTGCCAGTCAAAATCTGGAGTGGCTTCGTAGTAACGCAATATGCCTTTTGAAGAAGTCAATTCGGGACAGGAATCCAGCAAATTACACACGCATTCCTTAAAGGTTTCCGCGCTTGTTTTGTGAATTTCTATGGTTTTATGCTTCAGCAATTCCTTTAGGTCTGCAAGATTGGTTTCTATCAAAGCCCCATCCGAATATAAACGCAAAATGGTTTCATAAACAGGTCGATTTTTTGTTAGTTCCGGTTGTATTTCCGCAATCAAATCTTGCGCCTTTGAAATTTTGTCAGAATACAAACATACCTCTCAGCCCAAGCTCTAAGGCTCTTTGCCAAATAGCATCGCTCAACATAGATACATCGTTCAAATCCGTTGCAACTCGGTTAAGGTAAAGCAAACGGAAGCGAATGGCGCTTTCCACAGCAAAATTTTCAACAAAATAATACTGGGCAGAAATAACCGCATGGCCGCCATTGCCCGTGAAATTCGCATAGCTCCACTGCCCGGTTTCTGCTCCAAAAGAAGCATAAGGAAACCTCATTGAAGAAAAAGCCAAGCCAAGCCCTGTGCTTATTCTAAAAGGTTCTGGCCACAAAAAACTGTATTGGTATTCAATGCCCATGCGCAAATATCTAGCCTCGCCGCTTTGCCCCGAAGGTTTATGCTCATAATCTGGAAAGCCAAGCCCAAAGTTAAAAATTATGGAATGAGCATTTGCCAGGGCGCGGGCATCAAGGGCATAAACCAAAAGAAACGGAACTTTTGGCAAAATAACCTCCTCCGGGAAAGGAGAGTTTTTGCCGGAATTAATTTTTGAAAGACCATCTAAATCACCTTTGGTAAAGGCTAAATCCACGCCTGCCGCAAATGCGTACTTCTGTACCCAAACCTCTTCAAAATCCGCATAAGCAAGCGAAGCTAAGAGGATTAAAAAAGTTAAGCGAAACACAAGAGCGTTTAGCCTTCGGATGAATTTCCTGCAGCAACTTTGTCTGCTATTTCCTTAAGCTGCGCATCTTTTTCTTTTTTTGCCGCTGCTTCGCGTTCTGCAACGCTCTTTTTCACCTCGGCTAGAACATCGTATCTAGCTGGTTTTTTGGCGGCAGCGGTTCCGGCAGTCCCAGAAGTTGCAGGAGTATTCTCTTTTTTCTCCGTTTTCTCTGTTTTTGCAGGATTATTCGCCATATTCATGCGTACAACCTGCTCGGTTATGTCCACACGGGTTGCCGGACCAAATTTTGAAGAATTGGCATTGTTGGCAGGGGTTTTTTGTTCAGATGCCTTAGCCGCAGCTTCTTCATCTAGCTTTTTTTGCACGGTAGCGCGAATTTTCGGGGTTATTGCCTTGTTATCGTAGAATTGATACATCAAGTCCACGCTGATTGGCTGGTTGCCGCCGATTGATGGTAGTGTTATAGCCATAAAATACCTCTCTATTTATATATCGGCATAAGTTTAAAAAACTTTAGCAAAATATCAAAAAAATATAGTAAAATTGGGCTAGCAGGGAGGAGGTAACCAAGCTACTCCCCACTAGCCGCTTGATTATACCTTAAATTGGTTCATAGTGTTCTTCAAATCGCCTGCTATCCTCGCAAGATCATTTGCTCCTTCGTTGATTTGCCTTGCACCCTGAACGCTATCACGCGCACCCTGTGCCATACATGCCACATTATGATTAACTACTTTTGCGCCCTTGGCTGCCTCTCCGGCATTGCGTGCTATGTCTTTGCTGCCCTTGGCTACCTCGCCTATGGCACCAGCAACGCGCCTCGCTCCTGTATTTGCCTGAGCAACATTGCTCGCTATTTCGTTGCTCGCCTTGGTTTGCTGACCAACATGGTTGGATATAGCCTCTACGCTCTGATTTATCTTCTCTATAATATCCGAAACATCGCTTATAACAGTCACCGCCTCGCCCGTGCCAACCTGAATGCCTTCTATTCGCCTGGCTATATCGTCTGCGCTCCGCGCACTCTGGTTAGCAAGCTCTTTTATCTCGCCTGCAACAACCGCAAATCCCTTGCCCGCTTCGCCTGCCGAAGCCGCCTCTATGGTAGCGTTCAATGCGAGAAGGTTGGTTTTGTCTGCTATTTTCTTTATAACATCGGTAACCTGACCTATTTCCTTAGCTGCAATGCCTAATTTGTTCATAACGCTGGTGGCATCATTAGATTTTACAGTTGCCTGGTTTGCCACCTTGTTTGCCTCACCAGCATTGTTGGATATCTGACCTATGCTTGCACTCATCTCTTCTATTGCCGCAGCTATTGTGTTCATATTTGCAGACATTTGCTCTGCCGCACCTGCCACTTCGTTTGCATTCACGGAGGCTTCTTCCGCGCCACTTGCCATTGCATTTATGTTCATTGTAGTCTGTTCTGTGGCACTGACCACCGATGAGCTTTGGGCAACGTTTTCTTCTGCGGTACCGGCTATCTGCCTGCCTACGCTGGAAAGTTCCTCTGCCGCGCCTGCAAGTGTGTCTGCGTTCTGGCGGAGATTTCTGAATATGGATTGCATCCTTGAAGATACGCTGTCCAGTGCTTTGGAAAGTGTACCTAGTTCGTCTCCACGCTCCAAATCGGCACGGACGGTCATATCGCCTTTCTCAATTCTCTCAAGA
>Ga0182472_102995_pt1 | contig 12018 bp, 15 predicted proteins | sample TergutNc150P3_FD_120804 | JGI IMG/M metagenome (GOLD analysis project Ga0182472, IMG submission 120804)
TAAAGGTCTGGAAAAATGAGAGCCATGCTCGCCAGAACATCTTTTTTATTTTTTATTACGCTGTTAGCTTCTCCCCCCATATACCGGGCAGGATTTTCCACAAAGGGCAGGATTTTGCCTAGGTTTTCTAAGAGTTGCATTTGATGTGTGTAAGGTAGAAAATTCTATATTACCCCAAATGCTAGACTCCATAACCAAAGAAACCAAACCAAACCCAAATGCCGCAATCATCTGGATGCACGGGCTTGGTGCAGATGGTCACGATTTTGCAGACATTGTTCCAGAACTTGGGCTGCCCGAAAATTTAGCTATAAGATTTATTTTCCCACATGCACCTATAATGTCTGTCACAATAAATGGCGGTTATAAAATGCGGGCTTGGTATGATATTTCGGATATGGATTTGGGAATAAATCCAGATATTGAGGGTATTGAGAAAAATTCCAAATTTGTTGCGGAATTTATAGATGCGGAAATTGAAAAGGGCATAAGTTCGGAGAAAATTTTGCTCATAGGATTTAGCCAAGGCGGAGTTATGGCTTTGCACACTGCAACTCGCTATCCAAAAAAACTGGCAGGAGCCGCCAGCCTCTCTTCTTATTTTCCAACAACAAGTACCATGCCAAAAGACGGAGTGAATTCTAAAATTCCCGTATTTTTCGGTTACGGAAATTATGACAATGTTGTATCTCCCTCTCTTAGCCAAAAAGCTTATGATTTCTTAAAATCAAATGGGAATCCGATTGAGAGGTATTCTTATAATATGCAGCATTCGGTGTGTATGGAAGAATTGACTGCGCTCGGAAAGTGGATTACAAAATGCCTTTAAAAATTTCACTGGGCATTTCGCCTTGCCCAAACGATACCTTTATCTATCAAAATCTCATAGAAGGCAAAGTCCAAACCCCTTGCTCCATTTCAGTTGAATATGCCGATGTTCAAACCTTGAATGAAAAAGTTTTAAAAGGTGAATTGGATATGGCAAAGGTGAGCTGTGCAGTATATCCATTGATTAAAGACAAATATAGGATTTTAGACAGCGGCGGAGCCATTGGCTATGGTTGTGGACCTTTATTGCTTTCTTCTTTCAGCGAAAAATTTGAACCTGAATTTCCGGTCTATTTACCCGGCAAACAAACAACCGCCGCCGCCCTATTCAACTTCTGGATAAAAAAAAATAACCACAAAATCCAAATCCTAAAATTTGACGAACTTTACCGCGAGCTTTGCAAAAAAAAAATAAAACAGGGAGTGGTTATACACGAACATCGCTTTACCTGGCAGAGAGATGGCTTGCATCTAATAGCAGATTTGGGCGCATATTGGGAGCAAGAGCTGCAAGTTCCAATACCTCTGGGATGTACGGTTATAAAAAAAGATTTGGGCGAGGAATTTGCCAAAGAGATGGATTTATGTGTTCAAAAAAGTTTAAAACTCGCTTGGGAACGCAAAGAACCTGTTAGCGATTTCATAAGAAAACTAGCTCAAATAGACGATGATACGGTTATTTTGCAACATATAAGGATGTTTGTGAATGAATATTCGCTAAATAGAGGCGAAAAAAGCGAAAAGGCCTTTAGTTTACTATATTTGCCCTAGCTATGCCTCAAAACCCAAACGAAGTTTATTGGAATTCAGACCGCAAAATGCGTTTTTTGTTTGCGGCTTCTGGTTTCACTGCATTTTTTGCTTTGCTCTATTATTTGTCTGATGTGCTAACTCCCTTTGTTGTGGCGTTTTTGCTCGCTTATATTTTGAATCCGCTTGTGAATATTCTGCAAAAAAAGATTAAGTATAGATGGGTGGCTGCCATTTTGGTTTTGCTCATTGTGCTTGTGGTTTGCGTTGGAGCGGCATTTATATTTGTACCTATGATGATTGACCAGGGCGTGAATTTGGGGCGTTTATTGCAAAAATATGCGCATAATAGTGCTTGGAAAGAAACTCTAATAAGATATTTGCCAGACGAATTTTTGGAAAAAATACAACATATATGGGAAGAAAAAGATCTTGAACCTGTTATGAACCGCCTCCAAAATATGGATTTGCTCAAAATTTCACAGAGCATTTTGGGTAAAATTTTGCCGGGAGCAGTTGGCGTATTTTCTGGGGTTAGCAAGGTACTTGTGTGGTTTATAGGTATTTTTATGGTTGCACTTTGCCTAGTGCTTATGTTGCTGGATTTTGAGAATATGAAAAAGAATATGGCAAGGCAAATTCCAGAGGAATATTCAGAAAGGGTTTTGCAGTTTTTTGGTTCTTTTGACAATATAATGAGCAAATATTTTAGAGCACAAACCTCCATTGCCGCTATAGTCGGGGTGCTTTTTGCAATATCATTTAACATAATGGGGCTACCTTTGGGGCTTCCCTTTGGGCTTTTTATAGGTGTTTTGAATATGGTTCCATATATGCAAATAGCTAGCATTCCAATAGCCGCATTTTTGGGTTTAATCTATTCTTTGGAAACTGGAATTGCTTTTTGGCAAGTGGTTTTGATAATAACTGCAATTTACGGGGGCGTTCAAGTTTTGCAAGATATGGTGATAACTCCAAAAATAATGGGCGGCGTTCTTGGTCTCTCTCCAATTCTCATTTTGATGTCTCTTGCAATTTGGGGAAAGCTGCTGGGATTTTTGGGGTTTGTGCTTGCCATTCCATTCACGTGCATTGCCATTGCCACATATAAAAGCTATCTTGTGAGGAATAAGGGTATAGCCAAATGCGACTAGACAAATATTTGCAGGCGAAATATCCAGAATATTCCAGAACAGATTTGCAAAAAATAATTGCAGATGGAAAAGTTCTATTAAACGGCAAACCCTTGCTAAAAAGTTTTGAAGTAGAGGAAAATAGCAATTTGTTTTTTGAAATTTTGCAGTTGCCAATAAAAACAGAAAGTCATTTGGAACCCGAAAATATTCCGCTGAACATTGTTTTTGAAGATGAATATTTAGCGGTAATCAATAAACAACGAGATATGGCAATGCACCCCGGAAACGGTATAAGCAAAAAAACTCTCGCTGCCGCATTGCTTTGGCATTTCAAAAATCTCTCGCAAGTGAATGGGCCACTGCGCCCTGGAATTTTGCACAGGCTAGACAAAGACACCCCAGGTCTTTTGGTTGTGGCAAAAACAGATTTTGCTCACAGAGAATTAACCCGCCAACTAGAAGAGCGAATTTTGGAACGAACCTACCGTGCTGTGATTTGGGGAATTTTGCGCGACCAAGAAGGTGAAATTGATGCTCCCATAGAACGTGACCAAAGAAACCGCCTTAAAATGAGTGTGCAGTCAGAGGGCAAAGCTGCAAAAACAAATTATAAAACACTGGAAACTTATGGCATTGCATCTTTGGTAGAATTTAAACTGAACACAGGCAGAACCCATCAAATAAGGGTTCACGCACGCTACTTGGGAAATCCAGTTGTGGGCGACCCGCTTTATGAGGGTAGAGAAGAAAGTGCAAAAAGAATAGATACCATTTACAAACCTGTGGCAGAAAAACTTTTGGAATTTGCTCCTGCCCAACTTTTACAGTCATATAAAATAAAATTCAAACATCCTCAAACAAAAAAAACAATGGAGTTCAAAATAGAAGAAGATGAATCTTTAAAAAAGGCTCTTGATTATTTGCGAAAAAATTGTGAAAAAAGCAATTCACCAGTGCAGCTTTTTGAACCACCTCAAATTTTTGCAAATCCCGAAGATATTGAGCTACCCCCCGAAGAAATTGAAGAAGTTCCTGTAAAAGAACGCCCAACAAGAGCAGAGCGTTATGCCGCCACAAAAATAAAACGTGCTTTGAAAAAAGAAAAAAAGCTCATGCTCCAGACAAAAGATAATCCCTAAATATCCTGTCTTTTTCGCAGATATGGTCTATCCACCAATTTTTGAGAAAATCCAAAAATTCTTGAGGATTATGGTCCCATAAACTTTTGCTTCCCTCATGGGATAGCTTATTTCTCAATTCATTGTGCCACTCACGATGTTTTTTAAAATCGGTAAACCCGCACTTTTGCAGGAATTCTTCTTCAACATTAAAATGAATGTGCGTATATTCGGTTACCATACTGATTACCGATTTGAGTACATTTTCGCCGTGCTTATTCTGCATGGCGTAGAATAGAGAATTGATAGTGGAGACAATCCCCTTGTGTTGCTCGTCAATAATGTGTATTCCCAAATCATATTCGGGTTTCCACACAATAAAGAGATTATGGTTAAACATACCATCATTCATTATTGATTTTTCTTCCATACCTTCCCTCATATCTAATTTGAGTTAATATAGTAAATACTTCTATTTACTATATTAATTCCATATATGTCCGGTACACTATTCGTATTTAGCGCAGCAAGCGGGGCAGGCAAAACTACGCTCATAAATAAGGTTATGCCAAATTTTCCAAACATAGTTTATTCCGTTTCGGCAACCACAAGAAAGCCTCGTGTTGGGGAAATAGATGGTACACACTATTTTTTTAAAACAGAAGAAGAATTCAAGAAAATGATTGAACAAAATGAGCTTGTTGAATGGAACAAAGTTCACAATAACTATTATGGAACACCTAAATTCTTTGTGGAGCAAAAACTTTTGGAAGGCAGGGATATTGCCTTTGATTTGGATGTTTTTGGAAAACTCAATTTTGATAAGATTTACCCGCAGGCAATAGGTATTCTAATTTTGCCACCTAGTTTGGAAGCTTTGGAAAAACGACTTCGTGACCGCAAAACCGAAACAGAAGAGACAATAAGGATTAGAATGGAAAATGCAAAAAAAGAAATGGAATTTGCAACCACAAAAGGCAAATATCAATACACCATTTACAACGGCGATTTAGAAACCGCCATCTCCGAACTCAAAGGCATAATGGAAAAATACAGCTCTTTTAAATCTTCTATCCAAAGCGGGTCTTGAGAATGAATTAAGCGCAAGGCTTCGCAAAAAATTTTTTCGTTATTATATGGGCCGGCTTCGGTGTCGCTTTCAGGGACAAATGCAATTTCTTTGCTATTATTTGCACGATTTATTTTCAACATCCTTTCTATATAAGCTATTCGTAGCGGCTCAAGCTCTCTCAGGGTTTGGGCTTTGCTGAGGTTTTCCAAAATATATTGTTTTTCCAAATCTGGAATATAGCGAGTTTCTGCCCTTAGCTTTGCACTTAAACTCTCGCTGAGTTTTTTTGCTGCTAAATTTTCTGCCTTGATTTCCCCAGATGCTTCAATGGGTTTCTCTTCGGGTTTTTCTTCCAGCAAATTCAACCTTGCTTGCAATAATTCTGCCTCTTTGCAGAGACCAGAATCATTGAAATATGCAATTCTTTTTTGCATATTTTTTACCAAATATTCATTATATTCACTAGCCATTGCTGCGCTCTTTATTCAAAAATTCTGCTAAAATTTCTTGAAGGCGAAGGGAGTTATCGTTCATGGCTTCGGTGGCTTGCTCTTGAACCTTTGCAAAGGCAGCTTCAAATTTTTGCATAAATTCCTTTTGCGCATCCAATTCTTTTTCCCCAGATGGAATTTGAACCAGCAATTTGTCTATGGCTTTGTGGAAGGCTTCTAAACCGCTTTGGAATTCGGCTTGGTTTACCCGCATTAAAGTGACTATTTCCTGCAAAGTTTCTGTGTTTATATTAATTTCTGTTGCTTGAGGAAGCTCAATTTTAGGAATTTCAATTTTTGGGATCTCAATTTTCGGAAGTTCTATTTTCGGGAGTTCTATTTTTGGAAATTCAATATTTGGAAGTTCAATCTTGGGGACTTCTATTTTCGGAATTTCAATTTTTGGAAACTCTATTTTCTGCTGTTCTGGTATATGTATGGCTTTTATGGCTTCTATAACCGGATTCAAATCCAAAACCACTTCCTTTGCCGGAGGAACTTCAATTTTTTGCGGAGGCGGAATACGAATATTCTTCAGTTCCTTCAAAATTTTATGTTGTATGTATAAAAGCACCGCAATGAGGAGCAATGTAGAAGCGAGAGTGACTATTTCAAGCATGTTTTATCCCAAAGGTAAAAGGTTTTGCCGGCAACCAAAACCTCTTGCGTACAAAGCCCATTTTTTAGAATAGAACTTGAGTATGTTAGCAGAAATTTTAGATACTTGGCGAAATATTTTTGAAAAGTAGAAATTTAAAATCAAATTGCAATTATCATTTGCCATTATTGCTTCCAAAAATTCTTGCTTGGCTATGCTCTGTACCGAGTCTTTTTGGTCTTCAAAAAACGAATTTCTTATATTGCTGAAAAATGTTTCCTCGTAATTTTGAAAAGCACTTTCAATGCTTGGAAGAATTTTTGAATAGGAGTCGCTGGGGCAGTTTTTGTGCCAGATTTTGCGGATATTTTCTTGAAATAACTCTGCTCGGCTATTTACGGTGACTAGGTATTTTTGAGCATCGCCAATCATTAAATGCACAGTGTTCAGGTAAAGAGCTTTTGCTTGCCTCTCTCTTTCTTTTGCATTTTTTAGTTTTTTTATTTCATCTGCACCTGTAGCCACTATTTGCGCTATGTTTTCTATTTCAAACCTCTGCTGCCATTTTTCCCGCCATTCATCCAGTTTTGCAATAAATTTCTGTTCCATTTCTGCAAATCCATTAAGCGCAGAAAGCCAAGACATGCGGCTTTGAGAAATATTTTCGCTATGTGGAAAAGCTTCGGGATGCTTGGCTACCCATCCTAAATGCTCAGAAAGTACAATAACCAAGGCCGGATCCATATTTCGGGCCAATTCTGCGTAAGAATGATTATGAGATAAATTCACTATCGGTTTATTTACCTAGCCCTAGTAACTTTTCTATATCGGCTTTAATTTCTTTAATATGCTCGTTTTCTACGGAGCCATAGCGGACAATTTTGCCGTCTGGAGAAACCAAATAGAGCCTTGGCACGTAGCCATCGCCATATTTTTTGCTAAAATCCTGCTCCGAGTCTTGATAGAACGGAATAGAGGCTTTTTGTTGTTCCATAAACATTAAAACATCCCTTTTTCCAACATTACCAATAGAAATAGCAAGGCTTGTTAAGCCTTTTTGCTCATATTCTTTTGCCACTTGTTGAACTCCACCATAGCTTCTTTGGCAATGCGGGCAAAAGGGGCTAAAATAAAAAATCATAAGTGGCCTAGTGCTAAATACCGAAAAAGGTGTGTTGACATCTTTTATGCCGGTTAGCTTAATACCAAAATCCATTAAAAGCGGTTTGCCCGCAGAGTCTGTCATATAGGCTTGCACAGGTTTTGAACCTGGCAACAATTGCGCATTAACTGCCGTAAAAGCGCAAAAAACCAACAAGAAAAACATTCTATGCATAGAGACCTCTTAATATCAATGTAAATATAGAAAAGTCCGAAGCAGAATTATCTAAATTTCCCCAATGTATCCACTTCTCGCACTACCGATAGCTTATTTGCTAGGCTCAATACCAACGGCGGTTTGGGTTGCAAGAATTTCTAAGAAAATAGATATAAGAGAATATGGCAGCAAAAATGCTGGTTTAACAAACGTATTCAGGGTTTTGGGGTGGAAACCTGCCCTGCCTGTTATAGCGGTTGACTTGGCAAAGGGTTTTTTTGCACCTTTTATAGCAATGCGATTAAATGCTACCTATGCTACCCCTGAAGTTTATACATGGCTTCCGGTTGCTGCTGGGATGCTTGTGGTTTTGGGGCATAGCTTTACCTGCTTGGCTAGGTTTAAGGGTGGAAAAGGAGTTTTAACCACGCTCGGCGTGTTCCTCGCTTTGCAACCGGTGCTCGCTCTAACCTGTTTTGCCTTTTGGGGGCTTTTATTTGTGGTGACAAAATATGTATCTGTGGCAAGTATTGGAGCCTGTGCTATGCTTTCCATACTTTCTGCGGTTTGTTTTGTGTATGAGTGTGATGGCATGAATATTTACGTTCTTGTGTTATCTCAAATAGTGGCGATTTTTGTTATTGTTAAACATAAAGCAAATATGGTTAGGCTTTATCACGGTACAGAAAATGGATTTGGAAAAAAGAGGAAAACATGATAGGCGAGCTTAACGAAGAAAGCGGAATAATGGGAATTTACAATGGAGTGAATATTGTCCGCAACGTTTCCACTGGTCTTTATGCTTTGCAGCACAGAGGGCAAGAGAGCACAGGCATTGCTGCCGCAAATGGAGAAAAGGTTAGGGTGCGCAAATCAATGGGCTTGGTGGCCGGCTTTGTGGAAGACGGTAAACTTGACGAAATTGCCGAAAATTGCATTGCAGCAATAGGCCACGTTAGATCCAGCGCGGTGAGCAACCGCACACTTGCAAATGCACAACCTATGCTCGTAACTTGCAAATGGGGTTTTTTAGCGGTGGTGCTCAACGGCAGCATAACCAATGCAGGCGAACTTCGTGCAGAAATGGGAGAAAGCGGGCATATTTTCCAAAGCAACTCTCCGGCAGAGGTTATTTTGCACGAAATTTCACGCACCAAAGCGGATAATTTGACCGATGCAATTCGCACAGCCGTAAAAAAACTCAAAGGCAGTTTTTGCGCTTTGTTTTTAACCCCAGATTCCATGTATATTGCAAGAGACGGTTTTGGATTCCGTCCGCTTTGCATGGGCAAAAAAAACGATTCATGGTTTTTTGCCAGCGAATCTTGCGCATTTGATTTATTGGGCGTGGACTATGTTAAAGATATTCACCCCGGCGAATTTTTGGTTATAAATAAAGACGGCATACATTCCGAGCAATTATTGAAAAAAGATAGAAAAGCCTTTTGCATTTTTGAATTTGTCTATTTTGCCCGCCCCGATAGCAGAATTTATGAACAAAGTGCAGACAAAATTCGCAGAAAAATGGGAAAAAAGCTCGCAGAAGAACATCCAGTAGAGGCAGATATAGTAATTCCCTGCCCAGATAGTTCCACAACTGCCGCTCTTGGCTATGCTCAAGAGAGCGGAATTAGATTTGAAATAGGTCTTTTGAGAAATCATTATCTTGGCAAAACATTCATAGACCCTTCTCAAAATGTTCGTGAGCAAAGGGTGAAACTTAAATTCAACACAATAAACGGAGTACTAAAAGATAGAAGAGTGTGCTTGGTTGACGATTCCATTGTTCGCGGAACAACTCTGAAAATCCTCTGCAAAATGATAAGAAATGCAGGAGCAAAAGAAGTTCATATTCGCGTTGCAAGCCCACCAGTTGAGCACCCATGCAATTACGGAATGGATTTTCCAAGCCCTGCAGAATTAATCGCAACCGCGCTTGAACCTGCGGAGGTGGCAAAAATGCTAGGCGTGGACAGCCTCGGTTATTTAAGTGTACAGGGAATGAGAGAATGTACCGGCTTGCCAGATGATTTTTGCTGTGCTTGTTTTGACGATATTTATCCCGAATAATGCCATTCTCCGAAAAAATTTCCGCTTGCTTTGCCTCTAAATTTTCAGTTGGCAAAAACTGCCCACTTAAAATGCAGGTTAAATTTTCCGAAAAAGAAAACATAAAAACAAATGGTTTTGTGTGCGACCCCACAGGAGATAAAAAAGCAGAAATAGAAAATGGAATATTGCAAAAATACAAAGGGCGATTATTGGTTATGGCGAGCAACGAATGTGCTTTGCATTGCAGATTTTGTTTTAGAAAAAACATTGAAAAGAAAAAAATCCAAAATTTGCCTGCTAAACTGCATAAGATTTTGAAAAAAGACAAAAACATAAAAGAAGTTATTTTAAGCGGCGGCGACCCCTTGATGCTCAGCAATAAGGAACTTCAAGCAATTTTCCAAGCCATTCCAAAAAACATAAAAATTCGCATTCACACTCGCTTGCCCGTAGCTTTGCCAAGCCGCTTTACTCCCACATTACTGCATTTATTCAAACAACTAGACCAACATTTGATTTTTGTGACACACGTGAATCATCCTAATGAGCTGGATAAAAAATCCGAGAAAATTTTTCGCGCGCTAACAAAAATGGACATTGTTATTCTAAGCCAAAGCGTACTTTTAAAAGGCGTAAACGATAGTGCGAAAATTTTAACCGAACTTTTTGAAAAATTATTTTCCCAAGGTGTTTTGCCATATTATTTGCACCAATTGGATAAAGCTGAGGGCACTGCGCATTTTGAAGTTCCAATGAAACAAGCCAAATCCATTTTCAGAGAATTAAAGGAAAACTTGCCCGGTTATTTAGTGCCAAAATTTGTTAGGGAAGTGAAGGGGGCAAGGGCAAAAGTTTGGATTTCTAACGATGATGGTAGGAGAGCAGTATGAAGAAAACAAAAAAGGTGGTGGTGTTCAGTGGTGGGCAGGATTCAACGACTTGCCTATTTATGGAGAAGGCGGCGGGGCATGATATCATCGCGGTCACATATAATTACGGGCAACGTCATAAAATTGAGTGCGAAGCGGCAAAGATAATCGCAAAAGTTGCGGGCGTTCCTCACGAGGTGATAAACTTCCCTGATGTGCTTCAGGGAGGAACTTTGCTTGACGGAGGCGAGTTGCACACTTACAAGGATTACCAAACAATGGTTGAGCAGGTCGGGGATAGCGTGGAGAACACCTATGTTCCTGTTCGCAATATGGTTTTCCTAAGTTTGGCGGCGAACTATGCTTTGTCCAAAGGCATAGACACCATAGTCACAGGGGTATGTGGCAGCGATACTGCGAACTATCCGGATTGCTCTTTGAAGTTCATAAAAAAGGCTGAGAAGGCTTTGAGTGCCGCCTGCGGAAACAAGTTTTTCATTGATGCGCCGCTTGCGAAACTTTCCAAAAAGGAGATTGTCTGTAAAGCGTGGCATCTCGGTCGCCAATGCTGGGATGCCCTGAGCTACAGCCACACGGCATATAGTGGTAAATTCCCGCCTACAACAAAAGACCATTCCACATTGTTGCGGGAAGAGGGTTTTAGACTTGCAGGTCTTCCCGACCCTATAATAGTCCGTGCGCATAAAGAACTTGGATATGCACTTCCAAAAGAAGCGAATTATTCAGATTTGCTGGTGAAAGAAACGATGAACATACTCAGCGATAGGAATGATTACTAATCTATTTTCAAAAATTTTAAAGCATTTTCAAACAAGATTATTTCGTCTTTGAACTTGCCTATGCCTGCATTGCAACCATCGCAAACCCAGCCGCGAACGTGCAAGTCTTTGTGGCTGTGGTCTAAGGCTATTTTACTTGTCAATTTCGGTGTTGCCGTTTTCTCGCAAACAGGGCAGCTGAAAAATCCCAATTCCGATTTACTTTTCTTTTTTCCCTTTATTTTTTTTGAACTCGCTTTAATTCCACCTATTATTTTTTTGCAATCTTTGCAAGAATGTCCTTTGGAAAAAGTTTTAGTGTTCAGCAATCTTTGACACACATTGCAAACTTTTTTCAAAAATAAATCTCCAGTTTTTTGAGGGTCAAAAACTTTATAATCGCTATTGGGAACTGCAATTGGCTCTTTGAACCAGATGAAACCAATTTCGCTTTCTTTTTTACCTTTGCTTTCAAGTATTCCAACGCTATACTTTTTGAGCATTGCCCCATTCACCTTTATATCCTTGCTGATATAAACGAAAATATTGTCGCTGCCTTTGCCTTTTTCTTTAATCATAGCTAGAATATAGTAAATTGTGCAGCAAGCTACAAGGGCAGGCTAAATTCCGAGCACCCATTTCCAAATAGGAATGCACTCTATTTTTTCGCCTTTGAATTTTATTGTTTTTTCTTCGTCTAAGGTTATTAGCAACATCTTTTTTGCCTCAAGTTTTTTACGAATTTTTAACATACTATCAAGTTCCCTTTCTTCTGTTTGCCTAGAGAGGGAATAGGCAACCTGAATAAGCGTTTTTGTTTGCGGAATATAAAAATCAACTTCTGCGCCATCTTTTGCAAAATAAAATTCGCTGCCGAATCGTTTTTTAAAATTTATGGCAACAAGATTTTCCAAAAGCTTTGTTTCTGGGCTGTCTTGCATAATGGTTATTAAACCGTTATCTATAAAATAATACTTCTTTTGACTTTCTCTCTCCGTTATTTTTGC
>Ga0182472_107336_pt1 | contig 12009 bp, 9 predicted proteins | sample TergutNc150P3_FD_120804 | JGI IMG/M metagenome (GOLD analysis project Ga0182472, IMG submission 120804)
TGGATTTTAACCATAAAAATAGACCAATACGGGCTTCCTATAGCGGGTATATCTGCCATAGTGTATATATTTTGCAAAAAAGAAACCATTAAATACATAGCCCTTGGGCTTTTAGGGCTTGGTTGCATATTCTTAGGGCTTCACTTTATGAAAGATGCTGTGGCTCCAATTAAGGAAAATCCAGAATTTGTTAAAATGTTCAACATTTTTAACGCCGATAGCTACCCTGGCATTTTAAAATGCGCTGCCTTGGGTTGCATTCTAACGCTTATAGTGCAATCCAGCTCTGTTACAATTGGCATCACTATGGTGCTTGCTAGTCAGGGTTTAATGAATTTTCACACCGCCGCTGCCCTTGTTTTGGGCGAAAATGTTGGCACAACCATAACGGCAATTTTGGCTTCTTTGGCAGCAAACAACAATGCCCGCCGTGCAGCTTATTTCCACTCTCTGTTCAATTTGATAGGCGTATTTTATATAACGCTTTTGTTTCATCCTTTTATAGGTTTTGTGGAATGGGAGCTAAACACTTTCTTTGGACTCTCAAATTTGAGCGATTCTAAAAACGTCAGTTTTGGCATAGCGGCTGTACATTCCACATTTAACATTTTCAACACTCTCATATTTTTAGCCCCATGCCGAATAGTGGCAAATTTCTTGGAAAATCCCAAGGTTACAAAAATTTTAACAAAAATAAAATTGCTCAGCAAAGAAGCAGAGCAGCCTCCAGAAGTGGGAGCCTTGCTAACGCTTTCATATACCCACAGAGACACTTCTTCTTACACCATGTTCTTTGAAATGGAAAGCCGTATCCAAAAGGTTTTGAGTTATATGGGAAATCAATTGAAAATGGGAATAGACAATTTGAGCCACTGTATTGAAAACCCGGAGAAAGGCTCTCCTGAAGTTGAACAGATTTTTGAAATGGAAAAACAATACGATATGATAAAATCCAAATTGATGGGTATTTTAACGAGCTTTGTTGGCAACGAAGAAACAGCAACCTCTGCAGTGCAGCACAGAATTTTCAATTACGAAAAAATCTTTGACAATCTGGAAAGCACTTCCGACTACATTGCGCAAGTTGCAAAATTAAGGCTTAGAGTTTTGGATAACAAGGTAGATTTTCTGGATTACCAAAAAAATGATTTGCTCAAATTAAATGCCCTTATTTCTCAGGCTTATGGCAAACTGCTCCCAGTTTTGGGAACCGGTCGCAGGCATAACCAGCAAATGATAGAAGAACACGAAAGAGATTTTGCCGAAGTAAAAGATTTTATCCGTTCAATGAGAGCTACTTTCTGGAGCGTGTCTAGCGGGAATGTAACCGAGCCAGTGGTAGACGATGCCTATTCAAATATGCTTTACGCTTTCCGCAAAGTCCGCGACCATTTGCGCAGCACAGGTAATGCAGTTTTTGGAATAGATAAGGATTAACAATTACTCTTCTTGAACAGGAACAGAGCCAACTGGCATATTGAAATTCTCATCCAAAACGGCACCTTGACCACTAGTGTTCAGAGCTTCTTTTAAAACTGAACTTTGGGCACTGGAATCTTGTTTTGTTGCCATAACGCTCAGCGTTAGCACAACCGTAAACAAAGCCAGTGCCACGTAGCGGGTCAGTTTTTGAATAAATGTGGCTGCACCTGCCGTTGAAAACGCAGATTGTGCCGTCATCCCGCCAAGCCCAGCCAAACCACCCATTTTATCGTTCTGCACAAGAACAAGCAGTATCAAGAGCACGCACAAAGCCACGTGCGTAACAATCAAAATCCAAAAAAAAGCACTCATTAAATTTTCTCCGCTGCACTAATTATAGAAAAAAATGAATCGGCTTTTAAAGCTGCGCCTCCAATTAAGCCGCCATCAATGTCTTTTTGAGCCAAAAGTCCATCTGCATTGTCTGGTTTCATGCTTCCGCCATATTGAATGCGAATAGCTTCGGCTACAGATTCGCCATATAAGTTTGCAACTAGGGAGCGAACATATTTTTGAGTTTCCTGAGCCTGCTCGTCTGTTGCCACCACTCCAGTACCTATAGCCCAAACGGGTTCGTAAGCAATAACGGTTTTTAGAGCATCTTCTTTGGAAATATCTTTATATGCGCCATTAACCTGAGTTGTTAAAACGCTTTCCAACTTGCCGCCATTGCGCTCTGCCAAAGTTTCGCCAATGCAAATAATAGGCTTTAAACCTGCGCTTAAAACTTTTTTGGCTTTTTTATTAACCGTTTCGTCTGTTTCATGAAAATATTGCCTTTGCTCGGAATGCCCTATTATAACATATTCCGCGCCAATTTCCTTTACCATATCAATGGAAACCTTGCCTGTGTAGGCACCTTGGTTTTCCCAGTGAATGTCTTGAACGGCTAGTTTCACATTGCTGCCCTTGATTACATCTGCCACTTTTGCTGCGGCTAAATATGTGGGAGCAATAACAACTTCGGTTTTTGAAATGCCTTTGGTTTTTGCAACTATTTCCTGAGCAAGAGCAATGCTCTCCGCTGGAGTTTTGTTCATTTTCCAGTTTCCGGCTATTATGTAAGAACGCATATATGTTTCTCCTGTTTTTAATGCTAAATTTTATTCTCTAAACGAACCAAATCATCCACAACTTTGCGCAAATTTGCGCTCAAATCATTCAAACTCTTCATGGAATCTTTTGCATCTACCATAGTATGTTCAATAGCAGAGTGAGCTTCTTCCACCCTCTTCAGTTTCAAGGAAAATTCATCCATTCTAAATATAGCTTGTTTGGCATGCTCATTCATAGTATCTGTGGAATTAACAATTTCTTCCAAATTGCGATATGCTTCGTTAATATCGCCAGACATATATTTTACGTTTGAGTTTATGTATTGAGAATTGGAATTTATTTCCGTTATACGAGTTGCCACACCAGCTATGGAATTATTCAAATCCAACGTATCTGAATATATTTTTTCCGAGAGATTTTTGCGTTCTGCGATAATTTGTGCAAACGAAGCAATTTGTTCAGTGTGCAGGTTTGTAAACATTACTTGAATAGAAGATATTTTGTTGAATAATTCATCTACCGTATCGCATATTTCTTTTGTATGACCAATAGACTCTTTTGTGATGGTCAAATATTTGCGAACAGCACCTATTTGCACAGCTATTGCATGAAGCTCGTTTAGCAAATCCGCAGAAAACCTATCAATCAAGTTTATTTTGCTAAGTTCTTTGTCGGTTGAAAGTCCAATATCGTTTACAGCTTGGGTTACCGATATAACGCTGTTTTGCATGTAATGCGATTTTTCGTTAAGCTCTTTCATTGACTCGCTCATTTGCAAAATGGAATTCTTTATATCTGTTGTATTTTCGGCAATGTGTGATGTTAATTTTTTCAGACCGTCTAGGTTAATGTATATTTCTTCTATTCCTACCGCCATGCCGTTTACATTGTCTATAACGTCTTCGGAATAAACAGACATTTCCACAGTGCGCTGCCCCACCAACTTGGCATCGTAATCCACAATGTCTAGCATATCGGTACATGAACCACTTAAATCTGAAACCTTGTCTGCGCTAATACGCACATTGTCAATAAAAGAACCCACATTGCGAATCAGGGCGTTGATATCTGTGGCTAGAGTTTTAAGTTCTTCTTGCGAATTTAATTCCATATTAAAATCGCCAAAGCGAATACCTTCGTTTGCTAGTTTATGCAAATAGTTAGATAAATTGTTCAATGGAACTACAAATGAATTCATTTGCCGGAAAATCATAAACAAGCCTACTAAAAAGGAAACAAGCATTATGCCAAATAAATTTCCTATTAGTTTTAGGCGGCTATCTTTGAATTTATTCGTAAAAAATTCAGCTATCCTATTGATTTTGTTTGAATAGCTACCAGTTACCACAACCCAGTCCCAGTCTTCAATATAAATGCTCTTCGCTAGACTTTCCACAGCAGGAGAACTTGCATTTGGTTTAAAATATTTGAAATTTGTTGAGGAAAAATCTTTGCTAACAGCTTTGTCAATCATTTCTTTGGCAAATTTTTTGCCATTTACATCTGCCATTTCAAGAGCATTTTTGCTTTCTGAAACAACATTGCCAAGCGAATCCATAAACAAAACTGCATCTCCAGTTTTTGAATTTAAAATAAAATAAAAACCATTGTATTTCTTGCCACTATTGCGGTAAAATTCGTAATTGCTACGCCACCAATGAATTTCTTTCAACAAGCTCGCTACCTTGTTCTTATAAATTCCTACGTTATCTTGCTCCCTGCGAGATAAAATTACATAAGGGTGCACTATGGCGTAAACAATGTTGAGCCACGAGTCCATAGTCTCATCATTGTCTATTTGCAATATTTCGTTAAAATTATCTATGCTTGTAGAATCGGAATCCTTAATTATAGAATAAACCAATAGACCATTTATCAAGGCGAAGAGCAGCAGCACCGCCAACATAGACAAAATCATTCGTTGCGAAAAATTCACAGTGGGAATAATATAGAAAATGGTGTATTAAAACGGCAACCGCACAGCAAGAGCGAGCAATGCAAGAGTAGCTATTCCAAGGTTTATATCTAACAAAACCGAGGTTTTATTGCGTTTTTTTGCTTCAGTGCGGCCATGGCTCCAAATAAAATAAATTATACGCAAATAATAAGTTGCAGAAATAACGGCTAAAATAAAAGCCAATATAGCTATACCCCAAACAACCGGGCTTTCAAAAGAAGCACTCACAAGTCCAGCAAAAATTCTGAACTTTGCCAAAAAACCAGCCGCAACCGGCAAGCCAGCAAGTGAAGCCAAGCATACGCTAATGCAAGCCCCTAAAAAAGGATTTTTGCGAGCCGCACCATGCAAGTCTTCAAAACTGTCGTAGTTGGAATGCATAAGGGCAGAAATTCCCGCAAGAGCACCTGCTGAACCTATGGCGTAAGTCAGCAAAAAGTAATAAGCCGAATCTAAATCCATAACCTGCGATTTTGCAAAATACGAATAACAAAAACCGAGTAAAATAAAGCCTGCATTTGCAATCGCGCTAAAAGCCAAAATTCGCCTAGCAGAAATTTGAGTGAGACCTGTGAGGGAGCCAACAACAACGGAAGCAACTCCAAGACACAGAAACAAAACTGCCTCACGCGCAATAACCACAGAAGCCGTGCTACCAAACAAGCCAACCCACATAGCTCCAAGCCCAAAGAAAGCACCTATTTTCACAACTGCAGCCATATATCCAGTAACAGCCGCAAGAGCACCTGTGTAGGCATCTGCAACCCAAAAATGCAATGGGAATGCACCAACCTTAAATAGCAATCCAAGGGTGAGCATAAAAATTGCCGCTTGGTAAATAGTTTCGCGCCCTTCTAAAACGCTACCGCTGATTAAAGTGGTACCAGTTGCTCCGTAAAACAATGCTATTCCGTACAAAAACACCGCACTTAAGGCTGCGCCACTAATAAAATATTTAAAGGCCGCCTCATTGCTCTCTTTTGAATGGCGATTCATTGCTACAAGCGCGTAAATGGGAAAAGAAGCAAGTTCCATTCCCAAAAACAAAGGCATAAAATCTTTAGACAAAACCATCAACATAATGCCGCTAGAAGAGAGCATAAGGAGAGAATAAGCCTCGCCGCATAAAGTATCTTTGTTTTTCAAGGTGTTTTGCAGGGCAGCCGTTCCAACCGCTCCGCACAAAATAATTGCATAAAGAAAAATTTCTTTTACATAATTCAGCGAAAATAAATTCCAAGGTTCTTCAAATTCACCAGAGACCAGTTTCACAAAAGTAGCAGACACCGCTAAAAACAACATATTAATCCAAGGCAAAACCTGATGTTTTCCATCTTTGCTTAAAAAAGATTCCGCTACAAGCGCAAATATGGAGCCACAGCAAAGTGCAATTATAGGCAAAAGAATTTTTAAATGGTAAAAAGAAGTTTCAATGAACATCGCTATCTACCTCCAAAGAGTCGTTTTCAAAGCCTTCCAAATACTCTTTAAGATCCTGTATTTCCTGCTCGGTCAAAGTGTGACCTGCACTGTCTTGAGAACCAAAAGAATTCAATATGGGAGCGGGATGCAATCCGAAATAAAGTATAAGTGCTATTATTGGAATTGCCGCCGCGCCCTCGGAAATAGAAAGCGAAATACTTGCTCGCCTTGAATTTTCTGGAATAGGCCCAAACAGCACATTTTTGATAAGTCTTAACATATATGCCGCAGAACATATAATGCCAAGCCCACCTATAAGAGCAAAAAACGGAAAACTGGAATAGAAAAATCCTTGCAAAATCAAAAATTCACCCACAAAACCAATAGTGCAAGGAACCGAAACAGCCGCAATGCTAATGAAACCAAAAATAGTCGCATAAATGGAATTCGTGGAGGCAAAGGCTCCGTATTGCTTTATATTTGTGCTACCAGTCCATTTTTGCAATATGCCACTTAAAAAGAAAAGCCCACCCGCAGTTAAACCGTGCCCCACAAGCATAACGGCAATTCCCGCATCCACAACGCCGTTAAAGCAAAACAAACCCGCCACTGCAAGGCTTAAATGCGACATGGAACTAAATGCCAAAAGTTTTTTTATGTTTGTTTGTTTTAAGGCAAGAATTGCGCTGTATAGCATGGAAAGCAGTGCAAGAGATATAAAATAAATATCGTAATTTGAGGTTTGCAATGTATTCCAAAAAATTTGAATTACCCAAATAGCAAAACCAAAAACTCCAACTTTTGCCATAGCCCCCGAAAGAATTGCCGAAAGCGGATAAGGTGCTTCTGAATATGTTATGCCCTGCCAGCTGTGAAAGGGAAAAATGGGAGTTTTTACAGCAAATGCCAATGAGAACGCCAAAAGCAAGGAGATTTGAACAGAAAATGGCAATGTTTTTAAAGTTTCTGTTAAAACATTAATATTATCACTACCAGCCTTAATCATTAAATACCATGCGCCAAATAGCAAAGGCACAGAACCAATCAAAGTATAAAGAGTAAACACTATAACAGCGCGCCGCCTTTTCAAGCCTCCATGCAAAGCCATCAAAATTGCCGCAGGCAAAACCATAGCCTCAAAGAAAAACAAAAACTGCACTATGTTTTGAGCAGATAAAAATGCCCCTATTATTGTACCTTCTAGTACAAGCAGCCCTATTGCAAATTCTTTTATTCCAAAACCTGGCATTCCCTTGAAATAAGCATAAGCCAAAAAAGAGAGTAATGTTGTAAGCCAAGCCATCCAAAGCGAAAGCCCGTGTCCATATAGCGAAAATTCAACATTTATTCCCAAAATGGAAAACCAAGCATAAGAAGGGGTTTGCTGCCCACCGATCATCACCAACGCAGTTGCCAAAACAAGCGGAACCGCCGTGCAAAAAAGCCCTATGCGGAACGAGGAATTCACATCTCTTGAAGAAGCGGCAAGCATCAAGCAAGAGAAAGCAAAAGGCAAAATGAGCAAAAACGATATTAACATAGCTTACCTAATAAAAAACACCAGACAATAAATTAAAAGAACAGAGCAAATTGCAGAAAGAGCAAGCTGCATTCGCAGTTTATTTGCCTGCATTGTCCGCAGCCCCTCCGAGCAAATAGTAGGAAGGGAACTCATAATCGTCATTGTGATTCGCAAAAATCTATTGACCAAATTCAAAATAAACATGGCTATTCGTACAGGCAAAATTCCAACTACAAAATGCAAGGAATCAAATGCAAAAGTCCAAATTCTTGCAAAGCCCATTAATTCGCCATGCCCCGAATATTTTGGAATTTTCCTGCTGAAATAAAAAAACGCAAGCCCAAACCCAAGCAAAGCTACCAAGCCGCCAACTATGCCAAAAATCACAGATGAATGGTGATTTTCTGTAATGGCAAAATCTGGAAGACCAGGCCAAATATAACCAGCAAATATGCAGCCCACCACTAAAATCCACATTGGAACTTGCATAACAATGGGAGATTCGTGCAGATGCTCCAAAGTGTGAGCCTCTCCCCTAAACTTGCCAAAGAACACAAGCACAAGCAAACGAGTCATATAAATAGCGGTTAGCAAGGCGGTGAAGAGTGCAATGCCATAGAACAAAGGACCTATGTATCCGCCATACAACCTTTCTAAAATCAAATCTTTGCTCCAAAAACAAGAAAGCCCAGGCAGTCCTATTAAACTTGCCCATGCAACAAGCATAATTAAGAATGTGGATGGAAGCTTAAACGCAAGCCCACCCATTTTGCGAATATCCTGCTCTCCTCCCAAGGCATGTATAACCGAGCCAGCAGCCAAGAACAGTGCAGCTTTTGTAAATGCGTGTGTGAATACGTGGAAAATTGCAACGTCAAACGCCCCAACACCTGCCGCCATAAACATAAAGCCGAGCTGTGATACCGTAGAATATGCCAGAACTTTTTTAATATCGTGCTGAAGCAAGCCAGTAATCGCTGCCCACAGAGCCGTTGCAATGGCAACCAAAAGCACAAGAAATAATATTTCTGGCGTAGAAACAAAAAGCAGGGAAAGCCTTGCCACCAAATAAACTCCTGCGGTGACCATTGTAGCCGCATGTATAAGGGCAGAAACAGGAGTTGGACCTGCCATAGCATCTGGGAGCCAGGTTAGCAAGGGTATTTGCGCGCTTTTTGCAGTGCAGGCAAAAAACAAAAAGAAAGCGGCAATTATCCGCAAATCAGGGGAAAGCAATCCTTCTTTAAGTGCCTGATTCAAGCTTTCATAATTCAAAATAGGTGACACTCCACCTATTAAAGCAAACATGCCGAGCAAAAAGCCCACATCACCAATTCTGTTCACCAAAAACGCCTTATTTGCCGCTGCGCAGTTGAGCAAATCTTTGTTCCAAAAGCCTACGAGCAAATAAGAGCAAAGCCCCACTCCTTCCCATCCGAGGAATGTAAGTGGCAGGGAATCGGAAAGCACAAGTATTACCATTGAGAACAAAAACAGGTTCAAATAGCTCAAAAAACGAGTATAGCCAGGGTCGCCTTTCATATATCCCAGCGAATAAAGAACTATAAGAGTAGTTATTCCTGTAACGAATAAAAGCATTATTTTTGTAAGGGAATCAAATAAAAAGCCAAAAGATACTTGAATATAACCTATGGATATCCAATTACCCAAAGTTTCTGCATAAACGGTACCCTGCGGCATATCTGTAGCAAATATCACCGTTGCAACAAAAGAACATAGCGGGAACAGAACCGCAAGTGCTCCTATATATGCCTCAGGTGTAGCCTGCTCGCTTTTAACACGAATAAGAGCTATTGCCCCAAGCGTCAAAGCTCCCATTAAGGGGAAAAACGGTATAATCCATAAAGGAATCTGGGTGGTCATGGTGGAATAAATTAGAAAAATCTACATTTATATAAACTATTTATTACTATGGAACTCCCAAAGAAATTTTACAAAGATGGCGAATTGCCCTTTTTGTGGCATTATGCAGAGCTGCCACCCTTGCAGCCAGATTCCCTATTTGAAACCAAAGGCGAAAAACTGGTACTAGAAATTGGCTGCGGTAAGGGGGCTTTTTTGTGCCAATATGCCATGAATTTCCCACAAAATTGCATTTTGGGTGCGGAATGGGATGTTTATTGCTCAAATTCCACCGCAAAAAAAATAGCAAAGCAGGGACTTAAAAATGCCGCTGTGATGCGCGGAGATTTGTTTTATTTTTTAAGAGATTTAATACCCGCCTCTTCCATAGACGAAGTTTTTATGTTTTTTCCAGACCCCTGGCCAAAGCGGAGGCACCATAAAAAACGCTTGGTTTTGCGGGAAGGCTTTTTGGAGCAAATTCACAGGGTTTTAAAGCCGGGCAAAAATTTTTTTCACTGGGCAACCGATCATGAGGAATACAACACTCTTGCACTTAAAGCATTCCGCAATTTCCCAAGCACAAAAATTTTAGAAGAAAACAACGCAGTGCCAACCTACGGCATAGAAACAGGCTTTGAAAAAAAGTATAAGCAAGAAGGCAGAAAAATTTACAGAAGCATTGTTGAGTTTTCCAAACCCTAATTCGCAACTATCTGGTTAATTTTCCTCCGCTACAGGAGTAAAAAACCATTTTAGACCATCTGGTACTCTGCTTAAAGTGGTTGTGTAACAAGTTCTGCCGTTAGTAATGTTTTTATAAAAATAAACCTTGTTCCAGCCTTTTTTTGCATCAATATTATAACCACATTCGTAAGTTTCAGTTTCTGAATTATAATTAAAATATTTAATTTTAGCATTTTTGGAAAAATACCAATAGAAAATTTTATGGATTTTATTTTCGTCTATCATTCTGTATTCTAAATCTCCTAGATACATATACGTTTCTTGGTAATATTGATATTGCACAAATATTAGCGGTTTTTCATAAAACCATACTTCAACGTCCTTTGGTTCAGTGTACATTCCAGGAGACGTATTGGTATCCAGTTTCGCAAGAAAGAGTGAATCCACATTTTCCGGCAGACCGAGGTAAAGTCCAGTGTTCCATACTTCTCCAACCGTAAGCATGGTTTCAATCAATATAGGTTTGTCGGCGCTAATATTGCTGTCCGACATAAAAATAGCACCGCGACCATCGTATATATCTCCAGAATTTTCGTATACTTGAAATTCTGGTAGATAGCGATCGGGACAATTACAATAAGGAGGTTCGCAAGATATAAAAGATAAGACAAATAGTGCAATAATAAAAAACGGATATTTTTTCATAATGCTTTTTCCTCCGCTACAGGGGTAAAAAACCATTTTAGGCCATCCGGTACTCTACTAAAATCGGTTGTATAACAAGTTCTTCCGTTAGCAATACTCTCATAAAAATAAACCTTGTTCCAGCCTTTTTTTGCATCAATACTATACTCACATTCATAAGTTTCCATTTCTGAATTGTAATAAGAATGGTTAATTTTGGCATCTTTGGAAAAATACCAATAGAAAATTTTATGGATTTTATTTTCATCTATCATTTTGTATTCTAAATCTCCTGTATACATTTCTTGGTAATATGCCGCAAATATTAGAGGTTTTTCATAAAGCCATGCTTCAACGTCCATAGGTTCAGTGTACATTCCAGGAGGCATATCGGGCTCCTGTTTTGTAAGAAAGAGCGCGTCCACGTCTTCTGGCAGATTGAGGTTAAGTTTCCCGTTCCACATACTTCCGACCTTAAGCATGGTTTCAAACAATAAAGGATTGTCAGTGTTGATGTTGCTGTCTGACATAAAAACTGTACCGCTACCATCGTATATATCTCCAGAATTTTCATATACTTGAGATTCTGATAGATAGGGATGATCACCGCATCCACAACCATCGCAAGATGTAAGAGATAAAGCAATCTGTGCAATAGCAAAAAGCAAGAACTTTCTCATACTACCTACCTAAAATTTTTCCAATTTGTGCAGCTTTGGTGTTTTGCGGAGAAGCCTAGTTGTATAAGCCATCTCATCTTTCACCAAAGAACATTTACATTTTTTATCTTTTTTTGTTATGCTAAGACCTTCATGCTTTATTGTATCTTCCCAAACCATCTCCAATTTTGACATACAAGTCTTTGCATCGCAATTTTCAATTCTTCTTAATATCTCGTCATGAAAAATACATTCGGGCATTCTGTTATCTCTGACAAAGAAGCAATGATAGCTAACGTCATAAGTCAATGATGGAGACGCTGTGTTAGTCCTATTAGGACTAACCATATCATAAAGCCCGAAAGCATTGGGCGATTTTTGCCCTACATTATACTGAATATAGCTAGAGGGGCGTACCCAAGCATAGCGCGAAACAGTAAGCGAATCCTCTTCGTTTCCCCAATAATAGCGGGTAGAAGCACCGGCTCGCATAAGCATAGACCATTCGTCTCTAAAAGGCAGGCGATAGCCAGATGCATTAGTATCTATAAATACTTCACCCCACCCCTCTCGCTTACCGTAAACGGTATCTAAACCTTCCAACTTACTGCGCAAATTTGCAAATTCCCACGCTTCATAATGACCAACAAATGGTTTCATGGAATTTTTCAAATCTT
>Ga0182472_107338_pt1 | contig 11997 bp, 10 predicted proteins | sample TergutNc150P3_FD_120804 | JGI IMG/M metagenome (GOLD analysis project Ga0182472, IMG submission 120804)
AAATTGTCATAGTGATCTGCTGTGTAATAAACAATTCCATTCAATGTATAAACAAGGCGTTTAGTTCCTCTGCTACTATCGTGGTAATCAACATCACATTCTCGGTAGGAATTTTCTGACGGTAATAGACCTTCATTGTTGTAAAAAATATCTCCGCCAATCATTACGCTAAGCAATGTCCAAGGATTAAAATTCCATCTTGAAAATGTATTTCCAGTTTCATTTTCATATAATGTTTGACCTTCGGTTTTGTTCACATAATTTGAAGGTAATTTGTGGAATAAATAGATATACGTAGCAACAGAATCTTTTGCGGTATATATTCCAGTTTCTAAAATAGCGTCTAAAATATCCTGCAAAGACGAACTGCTGATATTAGCATTTTGCGAAGACGAACTACTTACATTAGCATTCTGCGAAGGCGAACTGTTAAAGTCCCCCCCAACTTCACCGCAAGATAAAATAAATGCTATAACAAGCAAAAGCAAGTATTTGATGATGTTTTTGTTCATAGATGGTAATTTAGAAATTTCTATCTTCTTCCTTATGAGCAGAAATCAAATAATTGCTACGTGGACAGCTTTTTAGATGTTGAGGCTAACGGTCGTTGATGCCCCAAATATACATAAAACTCCACAAGCCTTTTGGCTACGAATGTAGCCACGCACCCACAAGCCACGAATCGGTATTCGCCTTGTTTCCACGCGAGCTTGTAAAACAAGGCTTGCAATGCGCGGGCAGGTTGGATTACGATACAACCGGATTGCTTTTGCTTTCTAACGATGGGCAGTTCATACACAAAATTGAGCATCCTAAAAAAGGATTTGCAAAAACTTATGTAGCAACGCTTGCCGAGCCTTTGACCGAAGAAATGCAAAAAAAACTTTTGGAAGGAGTTGAACTCAGAGGGGAAAAAAAGCCTTGTTCGGCAGTTGAGTTAAAACTCATAGCGGAGAATACGGCAGAAATAACGATAAAAGGCGGGCTTTATCACCAAGTTAAGAGAATGTTTGCCGCTGTTGGGAACAAGGTTATAGCTTTACATAGGAGCAAAATAGGGGAGTATGAATTAGGTGAACTCAAAGCAGGGGAGTGGAATTATTTTTCTATCTTCTAATTTGTGGATAGATTTATTTGTTTAGAAGGCATAGATGGTTGCGGAAAAAGTACGCAGGCTGTTGCTTTGGGTGATTTTTTGGAAAAAGAGGGATTTAAGGTTTTGCGAATAAGGGAACCTGGTGGAACAGAAATTTCTGAGGCTATTCGGCAAGTGATATTGAATCCAGGATATAAAGACAAAATGAACGATGTGGCCGAATTGTTTTTATATAGTGCTGCGCGAGCACAGTTGATACACGAAGTGGTTAAGCCGGCTCTCAGAAAAGGCTATGTGGTTTTAGCAGACCGCTTTGCTTACAGCACTCTTGCATATCAAGGTTTTGGCAGGGGACTAGATATAGAAATGGTAAAAAATTTGCTTTGCATGACTTGCGGAGTTTTTTTCCCTAACAAAACATTTATTTTTGATATACCAGTTTCTTTAAGCAAAGAAAGGCTTTTAAAAAATACTATCAATAAAGACCGCATTGAGCAGGAACAAGATGATTTTTTTGAGCGGGTTCGTCAGGGATATTTGACAATAGCAAAGGAAAATCCAGAGACTTGTGTTTTAATTAATGCCGCTCGGTCTAAAGAAGATATTTTCGAATTCCTTGTTTCTCACCTCAAGGACTGAATCAAATCCAAAAAAGGCTATGCCTGGGGTTTTGATTTTGGTGGTTTTCAAAAATTCTGATAATGGCTGCTCTATAACTTTTCCTTTTAATTGCGAGGCGTGGCGGAACATCAAGCCCTTCTTTTTGCTGCTTCCAACTGCAAAGCCTGCGTGAGCGGCATCAAGGCCCGGCAAATCGCTTAGAATGGCAAGCCCAAAAATAGTGTCTCTCTCAAATTTTGCTGTGTCTGCATAAATAATGGCTTTAGCTTTTGGCAAGTGCATAATGCTCACTTTTTGATTGTCCACGCTTGGGTCTGAAAAGAATTTCTTTTTATCAATTTCCTTTTCAAAAACTTCTTCTAGCCCAAGCCCCCACCCCCCAAATCCAGAAACATATCCATTATTTACAAGCCAATCTGCAACCAAAAAATGGTTTCTTGTTTTGTAGTTTATAGCTCCATTTTTATAGCGTATATTTTGCAGAATATCAAAAAAATCATTGTAGTTTTTTGAGTATGCCAAAGCCAAAACGTGTTCAATATATGTTAGGCAATCCATTTCGCTAAAGTTCACCCTTGGTTTATAACTAGGATAAATTGAAAGTCCCTCGCCCATTGGTCCCAAATAATACGGTTTGCCTTTTAGTTTGTTTGAGAAATAATTTATGCGCTCGTTTAAGTTTTTTATTTCTGCCGCACCCTGCCATATAATTTTCCCGTCTTCAAGATGCGTAGCTTCGCTGTTGTGGTGCCTTGCTATGCGGCCTGCCAAAGAGTCTAAGAGATTGCGAGCCAAATCTTCTTTTACTTTTTCTGCCTTGTTCAAATAAAGCGCAAAAGCTAGGGTATCGTTATCTGCGGCTATGTATCCGGCAAGCCCGTGAACGCCTTCTATAAAACCTGTTTTGAATCTTATTTTGTCTTTGTACTCAACATGCAATCGCTTGGCAGAGCCAGAAATTCCAGGAATTGCGAGCGAGGCAAAATATATGTCGCCTTTTTCTTGCTTTTTCATATAGGTTAAAAGGCGGGTGAGGGAATTAGGTTTCAATGCGTTTTGAGTTGAAAGACCGCTACCATCAACCATTTTGAAATCTGCCACCGGAAGTCCTGCTTGGTTCAAAAATTGCTTTTCGCTTAAAATTCCGCTTGCCGTACTTCCTTCTTTCCTTTCGTATTGCCCCAAATCGCGGAGCAGCATTTCTGCGTGCAGGTTTTGGCTTCTTTGGTTTATCTCATCTAGCAGGCTTTTTAGCGGAGGCCCTGTGTAAGTAATGCTGTCTATTGCTTTGCCTTTATACACCGCTTTGTTTTCTATATAAACAATGCCGGAATTTTCAAGGCTTTTCAAAAAAGCCATTTTAAAATAAACCGGAGGGTTGCGAATAGGCAGCACAACAGTAGAAACAGAAACTTTTGAACCTATGGTTCCGGTAAAGGAAATTTCGGGATTCACTGGATCCATTGCGTATTTATATCTTGCTCCCTTGCCTGCGGTTTTTACTTCGTTTTTTATTTTAACATAGCCAATATCTGGAGTAACGGTTATTTGCGCAGGCTCTCCGTCTTTTGCTCCGGGTTTTATTTCAAATAAAGCGCAGTTGTCGTTAAAAGACAATGCAGAAATTTCTGCACCATACCAGGAGTCAAAAAACTTTTTGCGCCATTCCTCTGGTTTTCTTGGTCCTTTGAAAAAAGAGGTGTCTAAATCCAAAATTCCGCGCAGTGTGTCTATGCCTTTGCTTTTTAAAGAATCTGCCAAGTTGTCAAGAACATAGAGAGCTTCTGGATAGTATCTTGCAGATATATTCGGATCGCCCCTGCCTTCTATTCTAATCACACCAGAAAAAACATTTTGCTTTTTAATTCCTTCTAAGTGAACTATTGTTTTAGGTGCGTAGTTCAAAGGAAGTTTTTGCAATGCAGCAGCTGTTACAAGGAGTTTCATTGTGGAAGCAGGCACAAACCATTCATTTCCGTTGTAGTTGTAAACAAGGGAATCTGTTTTAACAGAGCGAACAGCAATGCCTAGTTTTGCGTTTGGTGCAATGGTTTGCGCGTATGCAACCAAGGAATCCAAAAGAGGATTGGCTGCAAAAGAAACCGTTGCAAGCAGCAAAAATAAAAGCATTAACACTTGCTGTATCCGCAACCGGTGCATTTTACGCATCCTTCTATAAAAGATAGAACTCTGTTGCATTCTGGGCATTTTGCCTTGTAAAGATTGGAGTCTGTTGCTGGTGCTGCTTCAACCAGAGGTTTGGATTGAGTTCCTATATTCAGCGTGATAGAACTGTCTTGCTGCTCCAAATCTTTTAGTGTTGGCAACTCGTCAAAGTTTATTTTACCTGTTAAAATATTGGTTAGCCCATAAGTGCGTTTTGCCAAGTTATAGCGGCGTAGGCTTTTCCCAAGCGCATCGGCAAGGCTTATTACTTTTCCATCTTTAGATGGAATTGCCATGTGGCTTCCAATGCCTTCTAACTGTTCAATTATATCTTCTAATGAACCTCCAATGCGCAAATATAAGCTAACCATGCGGCTTATCGCCTCTAAATCGGAAGAAGCAACATCTCCGGCTTTGCCGAGTTGCGCAAAAATTTCCATTTCCTTTCCGGTGATGGGGTCCACCGTAACCGCTATGTGCATGTGCCCAAAAGGTGTTGTTTGCCGCATGCGTACGGCGGGCAGCATAGTTGGAGTTTTAATTGGCTTGCGAATTTTATATTCGCTTGGGTCGCGGCGTTTTTCCACTACTTTTTCTGTTTGATTGGATTCTGCTTTTGAAAGTGCCATCGGCTGATTCTCGCGGCAACCGTCTCTATAAACCGTAACGCCTTTGCATTTTAGTGACCAAGCGAGCATATAAATATTTTCAACATCTTCTGGAGTGGCATCGTGGGGTAAATTTATTGTTTTTGAAATTGAGCTATCGCAATTTTTTTGAAATGCGGCTTGCATTTTAACGTGCCATTCCGGTGCAATATCGTGGGAGCAAACAAATATCTTGCGGACATCTTCGGGAATATCGTCAATGTGTGCCAAAGTTCCGTTTTCTGCGATTTTTTCCAGCAATTCTTGGCTATAAAAATTTCTATTCTTTGCAATTTCTTCAAACACTGGATTTATTTCAACAAGCCTCTGCCCGTCTAAAACATTGCGGAAGAAAGCAAGGCTGAACATAGGCTCAATTCCGCCGGAGCAGTTTGCTATAATGGAGACCGTTCCGGTTGGCGCAACGGTTGTGGTTGCAGAATTTCGCATTGGGCGTTTTTGAACAGTATCCCACACAGAGCCTGCCCAATTTGGGAATTTGCCGCGCTCGCTTGCAAGCATTTCAGATGCGTTGTGAGATTCCTCGTTAATCACCTGCATAATTCGCTCGCCAAGGGAAATTCCCTGCTCGCTGTTGTATGGAAGTTCCTGTTTGTAGAGAGTATCTGCAAAACCCATTATTCCAAGCCCAATTTTGCGATTGCCTTTGCACATGGTGTCAATTTCTTGTATGGGGTATTTGTTCACATCTATTATGTTGTCTAAAAAACGTGTTGCCAAGTGAATTGTTTCAACAAGAGCCTCGCGCATAACTTCAACCTTGCCCTCATCGTCTTTATATACAAAGGCAGATACGTTTATGGAACCTAGGTTGCAAGCCTCATAAGGCAAAAGAGGTTGTTCCCCACAGGGATTGGTTGCCTCTATTTCGCCGATATTTGGCGTTGGGTTTGCCCTGTTTATGGCATCTATAAAAATAAGCCCAGGTTCGCCCGTTTGCCAAGCGCAATTCACTATAACCCTGAAAACTTCACGCTTTGTCCAAACTTCAGGGCGTTCTATTTCTGGCAGGGCATTGTAATCTTCTAGTTTAAACAATTTTGAAATATCGTATTTGCCGGGTATAAGCTGCTTTGGAATCACATATCCATTTTTGTTGCGGGGGTTATAAACCTCGTGCGCTCCGTCTGGATTTTCTTTGTATGCCTGCATCCATAAGTCCGGCATTTTCACGGATATATTGAAATTCGTAAAGGCTTTTAAATCTTGCTTTGCAAAAATGAAGGTTATTATGTCTGGATGGGTGATGCTCATCATGCCCATATTTGCGCCGCGCCGGAATGCACCTTGCTGAATGGCATTTGTGGCCTCGGAAAGCACTCTCCAAAAGCTAATTGGCCCGCTTGTTGTTCCTCCGCTGGATTTTATGTAATCACCTGTGGGTCTAAGCCTGTCAAAAGAAAATCCTGTGCCGCCTCCTGCCTTTTGAATCATTGCGGTGGCTTTCACAGTGCTGAAAATACCGTCTATGGAATCTTCTATTGGCAAAACAAAGCAAGCGGAGAGCATTCCGTCTCCACCGCGACCTGCGCTCATAAGGGTGGGGCTATTTGGCAAAAAACGCCCGCTTGCCATTAGATCGTAGAATTTCTCGGTATATTCCTCTACTATTCCGGGGGTATTGCTGTAAGTGGCTTCGGCAGAGGCTACGGCTTTTGCGACTCTTAAAAACAGATCTTCTGGTGTTTCGGTGCAATTGCCTTTTTCGTCTTTATGCAAGTAACGGCTTTCCAGCACCTTAACAGCATTGGGGGTTAAATTCAATGGTAACATCTTTACTCCTACTAGATATTGGGTCTAAATTAAAACAATACACAATATATAGAAAATTTTGAGCCTCCTGTCGAGGGTTGAGAAAAAAATTATAGCCTCTAGTAGAGGCTCACTCAAAATACTCCCTCCACTTGCTTTTTATGCTCGTAAAACCAGAAGAACTTATGACTAAATGGTCTAACACTGGGATTTGCAGTATGTTACCTGCTTTGCACAATTTTTGGGTTAAAATGAGGTCTTCCATGCTCGGCTCATGATTGCCAGAGGGGTGATTATGGGCAAAAACCACTGCCACAGCCCTATCCTCTATCGCAGGAGCAAAAGCCTCCCTTGGGTGTATAGGGGCTGAATTTGCCGTTCCAATGGTTATTTTGTGGATTTTTATCACCTTGTTGCCACCGTTCAAAGTAATCAAAACCATATTTTCCTGATTTGAATGTTTTAAAAACGAAAGCAGGGGCATAAGCTCTGCGGGGCTTTCGATGGCTTTATCTTGCGTTCCAAGCATAAAACGCCCAGAAAGCTCCAAACAAGCCAGTATTTGAGCAGATTTTGCAAGCCCAAGCCCCTTAACCCTCAAAAGTTCTTCCATTGATGGCATTCTGGACTTTTTCTCCAAAAGACCTGCAATTTCCTTTGAAAGCTCAAAAACGCTCTTTTTGGCGGTTCCCCTGCCCAAAATAACGCAAATTAGCTCTTCTACGTTCAATTTTGCCAGTTCTCCGGCAAAAATTCTCTCTCGCGGCAATAATTTTTTCTCTTCCATCACTTATTAGACGTAAAAAATGGGAAAAAAAATACTGGAAATGTAATTTTTTTTGTTTTTTTTCACTTTTCTCCAAAAAAATATCTACTTTTAGCTTGCAAAGCACATTTTTTAATTTTTTGGAGGTTATCGCATGGAGGCTTTGAGCAAAACAGAATTAGAGCGTTTTAAAGAGCTTATAACAGAAAAATATAATACTCTTTTAGAAGAGCTTCGCTATCGCGAAGAATCTTCCATTATGGAAAATCAAAGAGAAACTGGCTCGGAATTGTCTTCTTATGCAAACCACCCCGCAGAAGCAGCCTCAGATTATGCCAATTTAACCATGAATCTCAACCTTGCAGAGCGAGATAGCAAATATTTGGTACAATTAGAAGATGCCCTTGACCGCATAAATAAAGGAACTTATGGTATATGCACGGTTTGCAAAAAACTTATACCTATGGTTCGTTTGGAAGCGGTTCCAACCACCACAAAATGCGTGGAATGCAAAAATGAGGTGAAAAAGCGCGAACAGCACGAAGAAGCCAAGCATAACGTTCAACAATAAATATAAAAATGAACTCGTATAAAATAAAAAAAGCCGAACTCGAGTCAAGAAGGTCTCGTTTCTACTTTTATGAAAAGATAGCCTAGCCTTCGTTGAGGTTTTTCAAAGGAACAAGCCTAAGCATAAATCTCAAAAAAGAGCGTCGGACGAAACAAACATGTTAGAACGGCCTTTATTGACCGAGTCGGCATTATTAAATATATATTATTTTTTTGAAAGCGGTAAAAAATTAATGATAAATCGTTGGTATAACCGCCATTAAATTTATAAAAAAATCTTTGAACAGAGCAAGCATTGTTGGCAAAAAAAACATAAGAACAAGAAGAACTGTCAAAATTTTTGGGATGAATGTCATGGTCATTTCATTAATGTGCGTGGCTGCTTGGAAAATAGCAATAGCTAGCCCCACTATTAGGGCACATATAAGCATAGGACCGCACATATAGAGCATTAAAAGCATGGCTTTGCGCCCAATATCCACAACAAAAAGGTCTGTTACCATTTTTTTCCTCGCTAATGAAAAGACAACAAAAGTTGCTGTATTATTAAATTCCAACCATCCACCATAACAAATAAAATGAGCTTAAAAGGCATAGATACCATCATAGGCGGAAGCATCATCATGCCCATAGACATCAAAATTGAGGCAATGGACATATCTATAACTAAAAAGGGAACATATATGAGAAATCCTATTATAAATGCTGTTTTAAGCTCTGAAATAATGAAAGCTGGAATTATTGTCCACATTCCCAAATCTTCAATGGAATTTGGGTTTGGCAGCCTTGCCGCTCTTATAAACAGGGCTAAATCGTGTTCGGATGTTTGCCTAAGCATAAATTCGCGAATTGGTTTAATCGCTTTGTCTAGTCCCTCTTTGTAGTCTATTTCGTGGGCTAAATATGGTTGAATTGCTTCTTCGTTTACTCTGTTGAATGTTGGGGCCATAACAAAAAAAGTGAGGAATAAACTTAGTCCCATAACAATTTGATTGGGCGGTGCGTTTTGTGTTCCGAGAGCCTGTTTAACAAAATTCAAAACTATTGCAATTCTGGTGAAACTTGTTAGCATTATAACAATAGATGGAGCAAGGGAGAGTATGGTTAAAAGAGCTACAAGTTCCAAAGTTACCGAAACATCTTCCACGCTTTGTGCCTTGTCCACTCCAAAAGTTACGCGCGGGAGTGGCATTTCTTGGGCAAAAATGGCTTGTGCTGACATTATAAAGAATGCAAATATAAATATTTTTCCTTTCATCAATTCCCGCCCTCCCTTTTGAATCTTCTGAGCAAATGATCCACGGTTGCGGAGAATTGAGCGGAATTTACGGGTTTTGAGTGGTACATTTCCAAAATATATCTAGCTTCTTCACCTTGTATTTCAGATAGTGTACGCATATTTTCTGATGCTGCTCCAACCACCAAAATTCTTTCTGCTCCAGCTTTTATCAAAAATATATTTTTGCCTGCGCCCAGAAATTTAGAATCCAAAAGCTGAATTGCAGATTGATTGTCGTTTGCCGTAGGGCTTTCCACTTTGCGGATTTTTTTTGAAAGTACATAGAGCACATATAAAAGTATGAGTATCACAATAAGCCCAATGCTCATGCGAATTGCTACTTTGCTTAAATCTGGCGGTTGGTAGTTATCTGCTACGGGCGCTATGGGGCGGTAGTCTCCGCCTAGGGCTTGTTTCAGTGCTTCCATTTTATATGCGGCAGCTATGGAATCGGTTTTTGCCGCAACAGAGAGAGAATCTTTGGAATGGTTAATTGTATCTTGGGCAAATGTCTGAACCCCGACCACCCCCCCAATGAGGAGGATGAACAGGATTTTTGATATAATGTTAAAACGCATAGCTGGAATATAGAAATTACCTCACCACTATTTTTTTGGTTGAAGAGCCTTGCTTAACTATATAAATACCTGCTTTTTGCGGTTTTGCATTGCCAAGAGGTTCACCTTTTATGGAATAGTAGGTTATTGGGGAGTGGCTATTGACTAGTGGGGAGCGGTTAGCAATTGGGGTTGAGTTTCCATCTGGATAAACGGTTTTGATTTCTGTTATCGCATCTCCGCCAGCCATATTGGCAGCAATACCGAAAGTGTCATACTGAGTATCAAAATCAGTGATAACAGATGTTCCAGCTTTGAAATCGTCAAACTGCACAACGCCGGAATAGCCATTGTTAAAAGTTTGCAACAAGAAACTGCGAACATTGCTCAAAGTCACGCTGCTGTTGCTATAATCTGAGCCAGATAAATCATAAGTGCACGTTGTCCACTCTCCATTTGCAGGTATATCGCACATTTTTGGTGTGTCGTTCCAAGTCCAACTTTCTCCGCTTTTCACAACCAGCCTGAATGAAATTGCTGGGCTGTTAATGGTTCTTGCTTTAAATGTTATGGTTGATTTTCCGGTTAAATTCGCTGTTGGATTGGGATATTCCAATGTTGCTTCACTTTCTACATTTGAGAATGTAACCTGCATTACACCATTGCCAGTGACATTTTCTGGCACATAATCCTTAATTTTAATAAATTCCTCATATTGAGCCGCCAAAGCTTCCATGCCTGGTTTTGCCGCAGCGTAATTGTGGGTAACAGCGGTTGTTGCCACGTCATCGTTAAAACCGGTGTAGTCCCAAGATAAAGCGCCCGCATAGCCATTGTCATAAGCGTACTTATAGAGTTGCTGCGGTGTTTTTGTGCTAACTTTATAAGCGGGATATGTTTCCTTGTTCCAACCAGCGGCGGAAAATTCGCCTATTATAAGCGGCTTTGTCAAGTTCCAAAATGAGAATGGGTGGTCAAAAGGATTTTCTGCTGTACTTTGATGTTCGGGGTAAAAATGCAGTTGCAAAAAATCCAGCCAGGTTTTGTCTTTCCAGTACTGCAAATCCGTTGCGCAATGAATTCCGGTGGAAACTAGCGTTCCAGCGGCTTTACTGTGAATGGCGTTTGCTAGTTTTTCTGAAAAACTTACAATGCTCGCTATGCTTATTTTTTCTTTTGTCCAGCCGTGGTTTTCTATCATTCCTTCGGGTTCGTTAAAGAGCTCCCAAGTCATTAAGGCTGGATGATTGCCTATTTCTTGCACAACGGGATTAAGAGCATTGTCTATAAAAGCCTGAGCTGCTGCATTATCGCTGAAAAGAGCTTTATTTGCGGTTATATCTATTTTTTCGTTATAATTTCCCCATTGGTCGCTTTCCATTAAATTGTGGCTAAACAAACACATGCTAACCATAACGCCATATTCCTCAGCTATATCCAAAGCCTTTTTCATATTTTTTATGGTATTTGCTGGTAGTCCTGTTACCTTGTGGGTGCTTGGGTCTATCACAGGGCTTACGCTCATATTGTTGAAAAGCCACCAGCGAATGGAATTGCCCCCCGCCGTGCGAATATCTTGGACAGCTTTTCTCCATTTGTTTTCGTCCAGCGCATCTTTGCCCACATCGGAGTTGTAATCTATCCAAGCGAGATTCATTCCGCTGAAGAATATTTTTTTGCCTTTGTATTTGAACTGAGTTCCGTCAATTACAAGCTGGGGTGCTGCATTTGCCATTTGCGCAAGCATAAATAAAACCACTAAGAAAACACTTTTTTTCATTTTACCTCACTACGATTTTTTTAACCGAATATCCCTGTTTAATTATGTAAATTCCAGCTTTTTGTGGCTTTGCATTCCCAAGAGGCTCGCCTTTTAGGGAGTAGTATGTTGGGGAGTGGCTAGTAGCTAGTGGCAAGTGGTTAGCTATCGGTGTTATGTCTTCGCTGGAGCTGCTTGAGTCAGCGTTGCTTTCACCGCTAGAACTGCTCCCAGTACTGCTACTAGGAGACGATGTTGCTACGCTACTGCTAGACGATACAGTGCCCGTGCCTGAACTGCTGCTATTTGCTCTGCTAGAACTGCTCACAACGCTACTGCTGCTCGCTCTGCTTGAACTGCTTGCCACACTGCTGCTGCTTGCTCTGCTGGAACTGCTTGCTACATTTGCCGCACTACTGCTGCTTGCTTTGCTACTAGAAGAAACTGTGCTAGAACTGCTCTGACCACCCGATACAGTTACTCCGTCAATTGCTGTTTTATACTTTGAGTAAAGATTTTCCAATGCGGGTTTGGTTGTGGTGAAACTGCCGAATTTGCTGGGATTACCCTCCGTCATAGACCAACTCATTGCTCCGCAGTAGCCGTTGTTGTAGGCATATTCATAAGCAGCGGTGATGGTCATGGCTGTGCCAGACTGTATATTGCTATATCCTGTTCCGGGTCCCCAGCTTTGAGCCGGAAATTCGCCGATAAGAATTGGTCTATCCATGTTCCAAAAGCTTGCCTTGTTGTGGAATGGCGA
>Ga0182472_107339_pt1 | contig 11945 bp, 8 predicted proteins | sample TergutNc150P3_FD_120804 | JGI IMG/M metagenome (GOLD analysis project Ga0182472, IMG submission 120804)
ACTCCCCAAGGGCTATCCCATTCCATTGCTCTTTTTTTGTCTTTGGGGCTAAACTTCCACAGAGCAAAATCGGTTGTAAACTTCTTTTCGCCAACGTCTATGCGCGCTCCGCTTTTTAAACCCACTATGTCAAGTTTGGCAAATTCCGTATATTTTGGGAATTTCAGCGAATCAAAATAAATTCCATCACTTGTACGGTATGTATATCCCGTTTCTTCCAGTCTTTCTATCAACTTAATTTGTTCTTTTATGTAATCTGTTGCCTTGCACCAAATAGTGGGGTGCAACACATTTAAAAGTTCCAAATCTTCCTTAAATTTTTTCGCATAAAATTCTGCTACTTCCCAAACGCTTTGCCCTGTGCGTGCCGCGCCCTTTTCCATTTTGTCTTCGCCCTCGTCTTGGTCGCTTGTTAGGTGACCAACATCGGTTATATTCACAACATGGCGAACCTTGAAGCCAAAATACTCAAGGCTTCTGCGAAGCAAATCCTCAAAAAGATAGGTACGCAGGTTACCTATATGAGCGTAATGGTAAACGGTTGGTCCGCAAGCGTAAAGACGAACTTCGGGAACTCCTTCTGGAAGCGTAAAGGCTTCTTTAGAGCGGCTTGCGGTGTTGTATAGGAATAAGGTTTTTTTTATCATAGTGAGAAACCAGGTTTATTTCCGTCTGAAAGAAAATCTTCAAAAAAATCCGATACATTGGGAATTTCCCTAGTAGGCGAATTTGTAACTGGCACGGGTTGTGCCACTGGCAGCGGCATTGTTTGTGGCACAGGTTGAGGAATGGATTGAGGAATGGGTTGAGGAACAGGCTGTGGTGCAGGTTTAAACATATTTTGAATGTGTTGCTGCACAGCCGAATTGGTTGATTGAAGCTTAACTGGCGGTGGCGCAATAGGCACAATCTTTGGTTGCGGAGCTTGTTGAACTGGAGCTTGTTGAACTGGAACTTGTGGAACTTGCGGAACATCCACAAAGCCGCCAGCCATAACTATTACCTTTGTTTTGCCTTTGTATTCATCACCAGAATCATTGCCTATTTTAAGGAATTTAACTGTGCCTTCGGGTGGATTAGTCAATACACAACTATAATGCGCAATGGAATGCCCTTCTTTTTTTGTCCAGCCAAAAAGTTTCTGAACCTCGCTCACCACTTCAAAATGCTTTTTTTGAGCATAACCGTGTTCGTAAAAATGGTAAATCAAAAGCCGTGAGGCAATTTTGCCAGAGTGATTCAAGAGCAATTTATCGTTTATGGCTTTTGCAAGTTCCCTTTTTATGTCTTCAACATTTTCAGACCCTGATTCCACAGTGGTTATTATGGCTTCTCCGCAATTTTTAAGAGTGGAGCAAACATCGGCAAAGTCTATGTTTCTTTTGGTGTATCTCGTAACGGTTTCCATTATGGATTGCAACACCATTTGAAAACGCAAATCCACAAGTTCATAAGCTAAATCGGCAGAGGCATCTTCATTGTCTAAAACCTCTTCTATGTGAGCCTGATCAATAACCACCAAGGCATCCACATATTTTTTAAGCTCCTCTATACCCTGCTCTGCTATTTCAAATCTATCTAATTCAACCAAATTGGGCATTGTGGTAACGCCTATGGTGAGTGCATTTCTTTTGTTTTTTTGGGCTTCTCTTGCAGCTTTGGCAACCCAAGGTGCAGCTCCTGTTCCTGTGCCGCCACCCATGCCTGTTACTACAAGTGCCAAATCTGCATTCCTGAAAATTTTCACAAATTCGTCAAAATGCTTTTCTGCCTGAGCCTGAGCTATAGATATATCGCCTCCGGCACCTAAGTAGTGAGAGTCATCACCTAAGCCTATATTATGTTGAAAACCGTTCTTTTCAAGCTCTCTAATTGAGCCACCATCGGAGTTTATGCCAATGAAATCAACCAAATCATTTTTTGAAATCTGCGACTTCAAGCTCATAAGAATATTCACCCCACAGGTGCCAACTCCCGCAAAGCAAACAGATATTGGCTTGCCAAAAGTATCCCCAGCGCTTTCTATTAAAGGTTCCCGCTTGGCATCCTCATCTGCCTCAATTTGGATTAAAGGTTCTTGCAAAGCATCGCTTTCCTGCCCACTATAGCGTTTATAGGCTTGCAAAATTCTCTTCTGTTTCTCCGGTATATCGGGCATTAAAACCTCCGTGTAGGTTGAATATAGAAAAATTTAAGAGGCTTTTGAAAAAAACTTGAAAAAATCGAATTTTGACGTTTTTTTCCGATTTTCAGGACTAGGTTTCTGCTCCTCAGGGGCAATTAAGCTCTGCAAAGCTCCAACTGCAGACGAAGACAAGTCTTCTCTTGTTTCGCCATCCCATCTAACAACTGCCTTTTTCACCGGAATTTCAAAAATTTCGCTAGCTAGTTTTTCTATACCCTTTAAGGGCAAGGAGCACTCCAAAATAATAGAATCTGGCTTGCAAAAATTATCGTTGTACATAATCCGCTTTATTTCCATAAACAAATTGCGAATTATCTCACGAGTAAAATAGCACAGAATATAACTGCTTATTGTAAGCTTTGTTTTTGTTTTATTTTTCCCCGGCAAACCCAATCTACTGTATTTGAAGTTTTCATCTGTTTCGTTCTCCAAAACGCAAGAAGCTCCTTCCAGCAAATCTAGGCAATCGTCCGCAGACAAAAGTTCTTTTGAGTCATCGGAAATTTCTGCATTTTTCACCATACTGTAAAACTTCTGCATATAATCGCTTTTATGCTTTAACTCAAAATCTTGTTCTGTTAGCTTGGGATTTTTATGATAGCAAATACATAAGCGCCAGAAAATTTCCTTTAATTCTCTTAAACCCATCTCTTTTTTATTCAAATATTTGAGTTCCGATTTGTCCCATACGGAAAATTCAGACAATGTGTCTGTAATGTGAATTAATGCGGTTTTACCTTCTTTTTCCTTTTTATTTGCAAGTGCCTTAAACTCCTTTTCGCAAGATAGAGACACTCTTATCTTTTCATCTTCTTCCTTCATAATTTCCAAAAGCCTTGAGAGCATGGGATGCTTAGTTATAAAATACGCATCAAAACCTAGGCTTTTTGTTTTGCTACCCACTGGATTTAAAAGCCTAACTGTATCTTCTTTTTCATCGAAAATGGTAAAATAAGGGCTTGTGAAAGACCTCATCTTTTCACCCGGAATAGGAGTTTGAAACATTTTTTCCGATTGCTTGCACTCCTCTATATCTTTCATATCCTCTTCTGTAATAACCCTTGGCTTGGCAGATTTAAAACTAAACGGAGAAAATAGCACGTCAAAATAATTCGCAGAAATTGTAACTTCCATAAGAGAATCAAAATCGCAACCGTGTTCGCGCTGCCACTCAATTATGTTCTTTTCAATGCAGTTTGCTATAGATTTTATGCGGTTTTCATCAATTCTATTTTGCGCAATTCCGGGAAAGTCTTCAAACTCGTCTGCGTTAAAGCCAACCGTTCCTGCGCTCCACTCGCTTTCCAAGCCATCACGGGACTGAACATCGTCTGCTACGGCGAAATTCATGCTAACGCCGCCGTATCCAAAGTCCAAATTGAGTTTAGCCTTTTTAGCTCCCATATTCACAGCCCTCCGTCCTTTTCTCTTGTGTATGCCAAATCCTTAAAACGCAAATCCAAAACAGCTATGGAATTTATGTCCAAATTTCGCATATTCCTAGTCAATTGCCTGTAATGCCTAAAAGTTGCTTTCCAATAATCATCTTCCAATGAAAACAATGTTTTAAAATCAACATCATTGAAAAACACCGTTATTTGTTTTTCGGCTATTCTTGGAATAAGCTGTGAAACTCTGGAATAAAGCAAAGCATCGTTTTTCTTCATATCCATCAAAAAATTTGTAGCCAAAGAAATATCGCCAGAATTATTTGCATCCACAACCGGCAAATCTGCTGCATTTGTGCTATACGGGTAAATTTTCCCCTTGTCTGAATATATCACAGGCACCGTATCTGAACGTTGCGACATAAGAGTAAAAAGCGGACTGGCTTCCTTGAATGCAACATCAAGCTCATAAGATGGAAAGAACCTCACTATAAATTTTACATCCCCGAAAATCATATTGCTCTCTTCTAAGCGAGAGCGAATTTCTGCGGTATCTTTTATATAAATTTTTTCTTCATATTCATAGCCTATTATTTTTCTGAAGGCATATTCCGAAATTTTATCAAGTTTTTGAGGCTTTACATCGCTAAAAGCCATAAATTCTAATTTCATGTTTGGAAGAACATAAGTAAAAACCACGCCGCAAAGCAAAATCAAAAGGAATAAAAATGCTATGTGCATATTATGACGCTGCAAAAAGCTTCTAATATTTGTTTTTCTTTTCGAAATCAAATGAGTCATAGCCCTTTTTCTTTCTTTTTCGTGATATTTAAGCATTAAACAATCTCCAAAATTTTCGCGCAAAGCGAGGTTATGTTTCCTGCACCCATAGTAACAATCAAATCTCCTTCTTTTATTTCACTTGCCAAAAATTCCAAGGCGTTTTCTTTTGCGCCTATAAAATGCGCATTCCTGTGCCCCTTTGAATGTGCAAAACCTAGAATAAGTTTGCTAGAAATTCCCTCTATAGGCTCTTCTCTGGCTCCGTAAATATCGCAGAGCAATAGAATATCGCTATCTCCAAAAACTGTTCCGAATTCCTCAGCATGGTCTTTGGTGCGAGAATACAAATGGGGCTGGAACACAGCTATAATGCGCCTATTTGGAAAAGATTCCCTGAATGCAAAAAGAGTTGCAGCAACTTCCGTTGGATGGTGGGCATAATCATCGAACAGCAACGCACCGCGTACCTTGCCCTTAAACTCCATTCTCCTTTTAACACCGGCAAAAGCGGCAAGCGCCTTTTTTGAAAGCTCCACTGGAATGGATTCTTCCGTTGAGAGAGCCAAGGCACCAACAGCATTTTGAACATTGTGCCTGCCCAAAAGTTTAATTGAAAATTCACCAAGCAATTCTCCGTTTTTATAAACCGAGAACGTAGAACCCTTTTCTGAATAGTGGCAATTCTTTATGTTATAGGTTGCCTGCGGGCTAAAGCCATAAGTTATAACAGGTTTGGCAAGCCTAGATAAAACACTGCGGCAGCCGTTGTCGTCTAAACACAAAATCACCTGCCCGTAAAAAGGTACTTTATTTGCAAATTCCACAAAGGCATTTTTTATATCGTCTAAATCTTTGTAGGTATCCAAATGGTCAGCATCTATATTGGTTATTATTGCAGAGCTTGGCATCATTTGCAAAAAACTGTGGTCAAATTCATCTGATTCGGCAACCAAATAAGAACCTTTTCCAATGGTTGCGCCAGAGCCCTTGCCCTGCACAATGCCACCAACTATAACGGTTGGGTCTTCATCTGCCATTTCCAAAATTGAACCCACCAAAGAGGTTGTGCTGGATTTTCCGTGAGTGCCAGCTATTGCCAAAGTATATTTGAGGCGCATAAGCTCGCCAAGCATTTCTGCGCGCCTAATAAGCGGAATTCCCATTTTTTTTGCATATTGCATTTCCGGGTTCTCTGCATGAACAGCAGAGGAATAAACAACAAGTTCGGCATTTGAAACGTTCTCTGCCTTATGCCCTATAAATATTTTAATGCCAAGATTTTTGAGATAATCTGTTTGGGCACTTTCTTGCACATCGCTTCCGCTAACCTCAAAACCATTGTGATGCAGAATTTCTGCAATGCCGCTCATGCCGGCTCCACCTATTCCTATGAAATAGGTTTTGTGAATGCGATTGCTGGGTATAAGTCTTCCTAAGTCGAGCATATATCCCTCGCAATATCACTGGCTGCTCTGCGATTCAGCTCGCCTAGCTTCTTTGCCTTTTTAGACATATCATCTAGTTTTTCTCTATTTTTAATCAAATAATTTATTTTTTCAAAGAGTTTATTGGTTTCTGCATCCAATTCCACAAAAGCAGCACCATCATCTTCCACAGCTCTGGCGTTGTGCTCCTGATGATTTGCGGTTGCATGAGGATAAGGCAAGAGAATGGATGCTTTTCCAAAAGCTAGAATTTCTGCAAGGGTTGAAGCACCAGAACGCGATATTATCAAATCTGCGTGCTGCATATAGGCGTAAATGTTATCTAAAAAAGCAGTGATGAAAATATTTTTCGAGTTATTGTATTTTTTAATAAGAGCATCTGCATGTTTTGCTCCAGCCTGCCAAACAATGGATAAATTTTCATTTGCAGATAGTTGCTCATAAATATGTTCTATTTTATTGTTTATTCCAAGCGCACCCTGCGAGCCGCCCGTTATTAAAATGCGGAATTTTTTATCATCTGCGAAAATATCTGGGGCAGGCAAATTTTCTGGCATTTTGCGAACCGGATTGCCAAGTGTTTTAGATGCCACATAAACCTTCTTTGCGAATTTTGCGCATACTTTATTGGCAACTCCCATAACCGCATTAGGTTCTATGGCGTAAAATGGAATTCTCATGATTATTGCCGCAAGCATAACTGGCAAAGCAACATAGCCACCTGTTGCAACTATAAATGCCGGTTTTTCTTTTATAAGCAATTTTGCGCAAATAAGCAACGAAATAAGCAACCTGAACGGCAACAATAAATTATGAATTACGCTATCTCTTTTTAAAGGCACTGCTTTAATGATTCTATAATTATATTTAGAAGATAGCAATTTCTCTTCCATAGCTGGTGCAGCCCGCCCCGCAAAAATTATGTTGAGCGAATTGTCTGAGCTAAAAAAACTTTCGGCAACTGCAACTGCAGGGAACACATGCCCACCGGTACCGCCACATGCAAAGAGAATAGTTTTCATGCTGGTTCCCCCTTGTTAAACGATGATATTTGAACAAGCATTCCCATAAGAAAAAAATTCATAGTTAAATTTGCGCCACCAGAACTCACAAAAGAGAGTGGTTGCCCCGTGTTTGGAAGCAAGCGCAAATTGACGCCTATATGGAATAATATATTCAACGAAAAAATTATAGCCACACCCCAAGCTATATTCTGGGCAAGCATGGCATCTCTATTATTTGTCTTTATTCTTGCCGCAATCCAAAAGCAGGAGAACAAAAATCCGAACATAGCAATTGTGATTGGAAGCAAAAGCCACATTCCGAGTTCTTCGCCCAAAATGCTATAGGCAAAATCGTTGCGCGCTCCAAACAAACGGAGTTTTATAGTCCCCTTGTCCAAGCCTTTTCCTATTATCCCGCCGTCTGCCATTGCTTGCAACGCTTCGTTTTGCTGTTCATTGCCCACTCCGCCTTCGTGAAAATAATGCCACACCCTATTGATGCCGTGTTTTTTCACAAGAGAATTGCTTTCGTCAAGACCAGATATAAAAGAAAGTGCCAAAATCGGAATAGCTACGAGCGCAAGCATGGGTAAACGAGATTTCAAATCCATCTCTTGAATTAAAATCATAAAAAATAAAATTAAAACAAAAATCATTACCATAGAATAATTTGGCATGCAAAAAGCTAGTATTCCAACTGGCAAAATTGCAAGCAGGGGCAAGATAAAAAATTTCCCGTTCAATCTTATTTGTCCCCGTCCCCAAATTTTCATATCGGTGAGCAATTTTGCAACAAAAATCATAAAAAATACTTTTACAATTTCTCCAACCTGAAACGTAACGCCTCCTATTGTTAATTGCCGCTTTAACATAACTATTTCATTTTTATAACCACCAATGGCTTTGAGTTCAGCCTCTGTATAATACCCGCGAAGCTCAGAAACATAAACTTTGTCCCAGCCCGCATCTACCCATATAGCAGAAATTTGCAATGCCACGGCAAGAGTAAAAAGTATAAAGGCAAAACTAAAACCGTCTTTATTCCATAAAAAGCCCTCGCCCGCAGAAAAACGCCAAATATAGCGTCTCCATAAAGAAACCGATATAAAAAAACCAACTACAAAAAATACAAACGGAATAAGAACGTTTTTAATAGCAATGTTTTCAAATGGAATGTATGTTCCATTTAGGGTACTTATCTCTATGTAAATCCCAATTATGGAAAACAAAACAGGAAGAAGCAGCAACTGCCACTTGCTATATTTTATTCTTTCCAGAAAACTGTGAAAATAATCGTAGAGAAAATTCATTTATGTTGTCTCCAGTAATTTTTTGGAAATTTCTTCCAGTTTCATTGAACGAGATGCTTTGAGCAAAACCATATCTTTTTCTTGCAATAACAATTTAATGGCATCCACAGCCTTTTCCTTATCTTCAAAATATTTTATTCTAGAAGATTTTAGCCCAGCCTTTTCTGCACCCTTGCAATATTCCACCGCATCGCTACCTATTGCCACCAAATAATCAACAGATAATTCCGGTAGCATAGAACCTATCTCTCTATGATATTTTTTGCTCTGCTCTCCGAGTTCCTTCATATCGCCCAAAACCACTATTTTGCGACCCTTGCAAGGCATATTAGAGAGTGTTTGCAAAGACATTTTCATTGAATGTGGATTTGCGTTGTAGCAATCAGATATAACTGTAATCCCGTTTTCCTCAAAAATCTGCATTCTCATGTTGCAAGACTGAACTTCTAAAAGAGCTTCGGCAATCGTGTTTTTTGGAATTTTAAACAATCCACCCACCGCAATAGCGGCAAGAGCATTGTACACACTGTGAATACCCGGAACAGAGAGCTTAAACCAAGTGCGAGACATGCGAAATTTAGCACAACCGTTTTCCCATATAATTTCATCGGGTTTAACTACTCCCCTCTTCACTCCATAAGTTATCACATTATATTTCAAGGTACCGTGAATTTTAGAAAGCAACTTATCGTCTGCATTTATAACTAAATGCCCTTTCTTTTCGGCAAAGCCTTCCACTATGGATTTTTTTTCTTTGAACACGCCTTCCAAACTCCCCAAACCCTCTAAATGAGCTGGAGCAATATTTGTGATAACGGCAATGTCTGGAACTGCCGCTTGAGTTAATTGGCGAATTTCACCGGGCAGGCTAGTTCCCATTTCTATAACTGCTGCTTGATGCTCGCTCTTTAAACCCAAAAGCGTCATTGGAACACCAAAGAGGTTGTTCAAATTTCCCTTTGTCACAAGAGTATTGAAATTTTTGCTAATCACCGCTGCAAGCATCTCTTTTGTGGAGGTTTTGCCCGCGCTGCCTGTTATGCCAACAACTTTCAAATTCTGAAAGCTTTTTCTATAACCTCTGGCAAATTTAAGCAATGCCTTGGTTGTGTCTTCTGTGGCTACCGCAAGCGGAATTTTTGCAATTTCAACTTCTGCTGCATTAACTACTGCCATAATTGCTCCTTTTTTAAAAGCCTCTTCAATAAACCCGCCCTTATGCGGATTGAAATTCTTTCCAACCAATGCCCAAAAAATTTCTCCCTCTTTTATTTCTCTGGAATCGAAATTCAGGCACGCTTTTTGCATTTTAATATTCTGCGGAACATCCGCCACAATAGCAGAGGGATTTTCTTGCAACAAAAGTTGCAAGAAGCTAGACACTGTTATGTTCAATTCAAAAGACATATAACTTCCTTGTCGCTAAAGTGATGTTTTTCCTTTCCAATAATCTGATAGTCTTCGTGCCCCTTGCCAGCAACCACCAACACATCGTCGCTTTGCAAGGCAAGAGAGGCTTCTTTTATGGCTTCTTTTCTATCTGCTACCTTATTATACTTTTTTGCAGAAAATCCCTTTTCAATATCTTTCAAAATTTGTTCTGGCTCCTCCGTTCTTGGATTGTCAGATGTCACCCAAACTTTATCTGCAAGTTTTTCTGCAATGGCACCCATCTCCGGTCTTTTGGTTTTGTCTCTGTCGCCACCGCAACCAAATACGAGCAACAAATTTCCCTTGCAAATTTTGCGCGCTGCCACAAGGGTTCTCTCCAAAGCATCTGGAGTGTGGGCATAATCAACAATGGCAAGTTTTCCGTCTTTATTCAACACAACTTCAAAACGCCCCGGAACGTATATATTCTCAAGCGCAGTTGTCAAAGCACTTTCTGGAATATTCATCTCTCTTGCCCATTCTATAATGAGCATTGCATTTTCCACATTGTGTTCGCCAAAAAGCGAAACATTCACGTTGTCCAGTCTAATTCCCTTTTCTGTATTGGAAACTTTGAACTGTTTTTTTGAAACTCCAATCCTCTCTCTGAAAAACAACTCCCCATACAAACGGTTGCCATAAGAACTATCAATATTTATAAATCCTATTCCCGTTCCCAAAAGTTCCGAAATGAACAACAGTTTTTTGGCTTGGTAATAATTTTCCATTGTGCCGTGAAAGTCTAAATGGTCATGGCTTAAATTGGTGAACAAAGCAGTTTTGTAAGGAATTCCCATAACACGCCCCTGAACAAGAGCATGGCTAGAAACCTCCATAACAAGTTCCGTGCAACCAGCTTCAACCGCGCGAGACGCAAATTCATATAGTTCCAAAAATCCCGGAGTGGTTAAATGAGCCTCTTCTTTTTTATCATCTATAAAGTTGTGAATTGTACTGAGCAAAGCGGTTTTTTTGCCCGCTGCCCTTAAAACAGCATTCATCATAAATGCGCAGCTAGTTTTTCCGTTTGAACCCGTTACCGCATAGCAATTGAGTTTGGAAAATGGATTGCCAAAATTTTCTTTTGCAAATAAATATCTTGTGAAAATAACATCATTAACCGAAGCCCATCTATCTTCAAAGCCATTTGGAGCAGGCAAGACAGAAACAACAGAAGAAGCCCCTTTTTCCAGAGCCTCCATAGCGTGCGCTTTTTCTGAACCATCAAGGCAGGGGACGGCAAAGAAAATATCCCCGCCGCCGACTTTCCTGGAATCGTCCCTTAACCTATTTTTGGCTTTCAATTCTATATACCCTCCCTCAATCTTATGCGCACCGTGCTTCTTTTGCCCGCAATGCTGCCTGGTTCGGGGAACTGTTCATATACCTTTCCAACTCCTTCATAAATAACATTGCTTATATGCTCAAGCATTCCAAGAGCATCTCTGAGCGCAAGTCCCCTTACATCTGGCATAAGCCCGGTGTTTCTCTGATATTCTCTTAAAGATAACTCCAAATATTCACCCGAAGAATCTTTTTTTATTGTTTGCGCAACAACAGAACCTGTTTTGCCAGGATCGTCAAAACGCACCGTGCAGCGCAAGCCGCTCGCCCTGTTTTCTGCCGCCTGTTTAGTATATCCCACAAAAGACACATCGTTGCACAAGCTATCTGCTGGGGCATATTCTCTGGCAAAAGCTGTTGGCGATAGAGACGGGTGCAAATATATTTGCTCCATTATTTTTTGGAATACCGGTCCTGCAACCGTTGCCCCAGCTCTTTTGGTGTTATACATTGTAACAAGGCATATATAATGCGGGTCAGAGGCTTTTTCCATTCCTATAAAAGAAGAGTTGTACAATTCGCTTGTATATTTTCCAGAACTATCTCTAATTTGAGCTGTTCCCGTTTTGCCTGCAAATTCAAAAAAATCATATTTAGATTTCACATTCTCTGCCGTGCCGCCTTTTTCCACAACGCCTTTAAGCATATCTCTTAAAAGCCTAGCATTTTCGGTAGACGAAATAACCTTGCGCACGGAATCTCTTTCTGTTGCAGAAGAATCCTTTCCGTATTTCAGTACCAATTTTGGATTGTATAGAATTCCGCCATTTGCTATTGAACCAAAAGCTTTTGCAATATCCAAGGAAGTTGCATCTATAGATTGCCCAAATCCCTGAGCAGCTTGTGTTCTAAAATCCCAAACTCGGCTAAAACCCCTGTGGCTAATTCTAAGCGGAAATTCGTAGGCTTCGTTTATCGCAAATTTTTTTACTCCGTAAAAAAAGTTTTCATAACCAATTTCTTCAACAACATATTTTCCAAATGCTATATTTGAAGAGTAAACCATAGCCTCTTGCATATTGCAAGATTCCCTAGGGTGGCTGTCTTTTATTATT
>Ga0182472_107340_pt1 | contig 11916 bp, 10 predicted proteins | sample TergutNc150P3_FD_120804 | JGI IMG/M metagenome (GOLD analysis project Ga0182472, IMG submission 120804)
TCGCTTTTATCTTCGTAACAACGAGCAGTCTTAGCTACATTTGTATCTGTAGGCACATAGTTCAAATTGCGTTTTAACCAGATTTGCTTACCGATGACAACCGTCTCGTAATCCTCGCCACCATGAGTTATCAAACTGGGGCTACCGTTGGAGCAGGCTAAAATGAAGAATGATAGGGCATAAAACACCACAAAGGAACTTATGCGCAAATTCATTAAGTTCATAATAAGACATAATATAGAAAACATTATGTTTACTATATTGTAGTTTACATTTTAGTTTTTCAGGAGGGGGTTCAAATGAAAGGATTGAGCTTAAAAATTAAGTTCATGTTGATAATGATTTCTACTAGCTTATTTTGCGCTGGCGCAGTAGGCTTGGTAATACTGTTCAAGGCACATGATAGCGTCAGCAGTCTATCAATGCAATACGCTAAAAATGCTTCCGAGGCATCTGCTTCAAACATAGAGAAGTATTTAGAGCCTTATTGGTTCACTGTGGAAACAGTAGGGCAGATAATGGAACGTTATAAAGATTTGTTACCTGACGAGCGGCGGCATTTTTTCAATTCCGTGCTTGAAGCTCTGGTGAGGGAAAATCCAGATATTCTGGCTGCTTGGTGCAACTTTGAACCCAATACTTTGGAAGGCGACGATTCGCGATACATTGGCGTTCCTGGGACTCTACCCAGCGGGCGTTTTACCCCTTACTGGTTTAGAACACCATCAGGCATAAAAGTGGAAACGCTAGTGTCTTATGACAAGTCCGAAGATGATGTTTACTATACGTTGGTCAAAAACTCCGGACGCACTACGCTTCTTGACCCATATCTCTATATGGTGAATGGAAAACAGGTTTTGGTTACCTCATTCGCTGTGCCAATACGCTCAGAAAAAGGCACTATTTTAGGCATTGTTGGCGTTGATATTCAAGTTGATGAGATTCAGAAAATTTCCCAAGCCAACAAACCATACAACGATGCCCTCACCGCGGTGTTCAGCAATGATGGCACTGTAACAGCCCATTTTGACCCTAGCCGCATAGGGAAAAAATTGTTGGAATCAGAAAGAGATATGATTGGACCGCACCTTGAAGATTATTTAAAAGCTCTCAAAGAAGGGAAACCGTATTCCTTTGTGAGACATGTTCCAGCAATAAACTCGGACATGACATTCTTTTTCTCCCCGATTAAGGTTGATAAGTCCACAACCCCCTGGAGCCTTGCAGTGGCAGTCTCAACCAAAACCGTCATGGCATCGGTGTATGATATGATACGCGTTGCCGTTATAATAAACATTTCAATACTTATAGCGGCAGTGATAGTGGCGGTGTATATGTCCAATTCCATAAGCAATCCTATTGTCAAAGTAACCAATACCATCAAAGATATTTCCGAGGGTGAAGGTAATTTGACGCAGAATATCAAAGTTCAATCCAAGGATGAGATAGGCGATTTGGCTCGCTATTTCAACAAGCTCATGGAAGCACTGCGAAAGCCAATCGGTGAAACCAAAATGGTTGTGGAGCGGCTTGCTTCTTCATCCAAAGACCTCTCCTCCGTTTCCAGAGACCTTTCCGCTTCATCGGAAGAAACGGTAAGCACGGCTACTAATGTAGCGAGTACCACTGAAGAAATGTCCGTGAATATCAATGCCATGGCAAGCGGTGCCGAGCAGGCAAGCGTGAATGCAAACGAAGTTGCGGGCGCTGCGGAGCAGATGTCCACAAACATGAACACGATAGCCACTGCGATAGAGGAGATGAGTGCGAGCATAAGCGAGATATCCAATAATGCCAATGATGCACGCAATGTGGCGAGAGATGCAAAGGCTAAATCTGGCGATGCGACTTCTACAATGAACAAACTGGGAATAGCCGCCAAAGAGATAGGGCAGGTTACCGATGTGATTAAGAAAATCGCAGATAAAACCAATTTGCTTGCCCTTAACGCGACCATAGAAGCGGCAAGCGCGGGTGATGCCGGCAAAGGTTTTGCTGTGGTAGCTTGTGAAATTAAGGAGCTTGCGAACCAGAGTGCTACCAGTGCGGACGACATAGCTCGAAGAATAGACGGCATTCAGGGTGAAACGAACAATGCGGTAAAGGTGATAAGTGATGTTTCTGATATAATATTCAGAATAAACCAATCTGTGGAAGCCATAGCCAATCATGTTGGGCAGCAGAAGAAGGCGAGCAACGAGATAGCGAACAATGTTGTTCAAGCGAACGCGGGGGCAAAGCGCGTGGCGAGTGCAATATCCGAAGTTGCTAAGGGCAGCCACGATATTGCCCGCAACGCGAGCGAAGCGGCAATCGGTGCAACCAACGTCAGCCGGAATGTATTCAGCATGAGGGAAGCAGCCCGCAAGTCCAGCGTGGGAGCTTCTCAGGTAAATGGCTCTGCGGAAAATTTGCTCAATATGGCAGAGCAATTGCGAGCTGTTATGAACAAGTTCAAGGTGTAGAAAATTCAAAAAAAACCAACTCCGCTTTTGAGCCTATGCGCACAGGAGGTCCCCATTGACCTATGCCACTGGTCACATACCACGGAATGCCGTCAAGCTCGCCCAAACCATAACTCAGATGCCAAATGAGCTTTATCAAGATAGTCATAGGGAAAAATTGCCCTGCATGTGTATGTCCACTAAAGGCAAAGTCCGGTTTTCTTGTTATATTTGCATCCTCAACGTCCAATCCCTTTGGTTGATGGTCAATTAAAAACCAAGGAATAGTGTTGTATGCTGGCATAAGTTTCATTAACGCAGTTCTGCCGTTGGAATGCCGCTCTGCATATTGATGGTCTAAACGTCCCGTTACGCAAAAGAAATCATTGCAAGCAGTGCTATCCAGCAGGAGCGTAACGTTGTCAAAGCCTTGCAGCCATTCAATGGTTCGCCCACCTGGGTTCATAAAGGATTCGTGGTTGCCTGTGGTAGCGTAAAAACCGAGCGGTGCGCTTATTTGCTTGAATAGGGAATCATAGCCCCTTGCTTGCAATTTTTCTAGCGGAATATCGGCTAAATCGCCTGCGAAGAATATCGCATCAGGTCTCAAAATTCTAAGGGAATCAACTATTCGTTCCAGTTTGCTTTTTTGAAAAAGAGCATCGAAATGTATATCGGAAAACAAGGCTATTCGCAATGTTTTTTTGGGTGCGGTTAGCAAAGTTCCTTTTATGTTTGATACAATAAAGTTAGAATGTAATGGTCCACCTATTAAAAAGAATGTTAAGGTTAAAGCCGCTATCCCACATGCGAGCAAGGGTTCTTTTCGCATTCTAAGCCTTTTGTTTGCGAGTTTTCTTTTGCCGAGAAGCCGCCTTATGCCCAAATACAAATCCCAAAGCAGGCAAAAAACAATCCAGTTTGCCAAAAATACCAAACACACTGAGCCTATTATAGCAAAAATTGCAATGATGGAGTCATTTTTGAATATTCTGTAAAGAAAACTAGCTACAAAACAAAATACAAAGAGAAATGCCCCGAAATAGCGATATTTTTTTGGGAACACATAACGAAAACGCCACCATGCATAGAAAAGAAGAAGTAGGATTAACGGAAAGAAGAAAAATATTCTCATTTTTCTTCCAATATTCTCGGAAACAAAGCCTCTCCATCGCCTAAAGTTTCACCGCCTTTTAAAACTCCATTGTTGCTGCCCAACATTAAGAGCCCCTGCTCCGCTTTTTGTGGCATAACCGGAGAAAGCAAAGTAAGGGTAATTCGCAAAACTTCTGCACCTGTGTATAAAACAGTGGCTAGTTTATCTTTATCTTCTTGCTCTGCGCTTTTCGCGAGTTTCCAGGGAGCGGTTATTTCTAGATATTTGTTCAACGCCTTAACCGAATTCAAAATTTCTTCCACCACCAAACTCAGTTTTGCCTCCCCTATATTTTCCTTTGCGAATTGAGTGGCTTTTTCGCAGTGGCGAAACAATTCCGCTTCTTGTTCACCGTTTTTAACCGGCGTGGGAATTTTTCCGCCGAAATTAGTTAATATCAATTTGTAAATTCTGTTCAACCCATTGCCCAAATCGTTTGCCAAGTCCGAATTTATTCTGCGGACAAAGGAATCGTACCCGAATGTCGCATCAAGCCCAACCACCATTTCTCGTATCAGGAAATAGCGAAAAACGTCAACGCCATAAGTCTCAACATAGTCCATAGGATTCACGCCCGTGCCGCTTGTTTTGCTCATTTTAGAGCCGTCTATCATCCACCAGCCATGCGCTAGAATATGTTTGGGAAGTTCCCAACCCATTGCCATTATTATTGTGGGCCAATAAATGCAATGCGTTGTTAGAATGTCTTTGCCTATTATGTGGAAATCCGCGGGCCAAAAAGGAGTGCCGTCTTTGTGCTTTTTGCCTTGGACTCCGCTTATGTAATTTTCAAGGGCATCTACCCAAACGTAGGTTACAAAATCTTCATCAAAGGGTAACGGTATGCCCCATGAAAGCCGAGATTTAGGGCGGCTTATACAGAGGTCGTTGAGCGGCTTTTTTAAGAAACTGAGCACTTCGTTTTTGCGAAAGTCTGGCAAAATCCAGTTTGGGTTTGCGTTTATGTGCTCAATAAGCCTTTGTTGATAATGGCTCATTTTAAAGAAGTAATTTTTTTCGCTTAGCCATTCTACGGAGCGTCCGCTAATCGGGTCCTTGCCATCCACAAGCTCCGTTTCTTCGAAAAATCTTTCTTCGCTAACGGAATACCATCCCTTGTATTCCTCTGAATAAATTTCCCCTTTATCAAATAAATATTGTAGCGAGTCCCGCACAAATTTTTTGTGGTAATCATCGGTGGTGCGGATGAAATACCCATAGTCAATATTCAATTTTGGCCATAGATTTCTAAAATGCTCGCTATATTCATCAACGTGCTCCTGCGGGGATATACCTCTTGCGGCAGCCGCTTTTTGCACCTTTTGCCCATGCTCGTCCACGCCCGTCATAAAAAAGGCATCGTAACCGAATAGCTTGTGGTAACGGGTTAAAACATCCGCTAGAACCGTGCTGTAAGCGTGCCCTATATGCGGCTTGTCGTTTACATAATATATAGGGGTTGTTGCGTAAAAATTTGGCATAATGTGAAGATAGAAAATTTAGGGAGTTAAATTAGAAAAAGTTGCTCAAATTTACTATATTTGTTTAACGATGAATTTTGATGACGAAATCCCTGACAAAAGCCAGATAGAGCATGAACATTATAAGCGGGTCAAAGAGCAAATGACCGCTGAAGAAGAAGCTTTGAAGACTTCGCGAATCATTAGAGGTGCTGATACAAAAAACTATAAAAAATTTAAAGAGGGGAAATACATTCGTCCCCCCAAACAAGAATTGTCGGATGAAATGAAACTTACGTTAACGCGCAGATATCAAGCTTTAACTGGATTTATGGGGATTATCGGTTTTGGCATGATTTTTTTTATTATCTATGATCCGATGCTGTATTTGTTTATTTTCGAAAATTTCATCATAGTTTTGAATATCTATAATTCTACGCTACATTTGTCGATTTACGAAAATTATCTAGTCATAGAAATAAATTTGATATTGCTGGGATGTGCACTGGTAGCTGCAAACATCGTGGGGATAATCGGCTTTCAACACAAACACGACAAAATCAGCGATAGAATCAATGCAGGACAAAGTACCAGAACCAGAACCAAAAGAGTAACGCGCAGATATCACGGTTTAATCATGCTTATGGGGATTATCGGTTTGGGCATAATTTTTTTAGGTATCTATTATTCGAGACAGCATATATCGATTTTCGAAAAATTCATCATAGTTTTAAGTATCCATGATTCTGCGTTGCATTTGTCAATTTTCGAAAGTCTCATCATAAAAATAAATTTGATATTGCTGGGGTGTGCGCTAGCAGTTGCGAGCGTAGGGATAACTGGCTTTCGATACAGACGCGGCAAAATCAACTATAGAGTCAGTGCGAGATAACTCCATTTTCAGCCATGTTGCTTAAAAAAACATTTGAAATAGACGGGCTTAAAATAGAAGCGGAGCGCAAGCGTGTGAGAAATGTGAGGATCTATATCTCTTCAAAAGACCAGCAGATTCATTTAACCGTTCCACTTTATGCAAGCGAAAAATTTGCCCTTGAATTTGTGAATAACAATATGGAATGGCTTAAAAAAACTTTAGAAAAAATCAAAGATAATCCTCCGGTTTTGCAGAATTTATCGGAAATTTCAAAAGAGGAAATAGAGAAATTGAGATATTTAATATCGAGCATGGTTCCCGTTTGGGAATTTAGGCTTGGAGTTAATGCTAGGGCGTGGAAGCTGCGCAAAATGAAAAGCCGCTGGGGAACCTGTGACATCAAAACCCAAAGAATAACATTCAGCACGGGTTTGATAAAAAAACCGCTCCGCTGCATAGAATACGTAGTTGCCCATGAGCTTGCGCACCTGATTATAGCAAACCATTCAGCAAAATTCTATGCTGTTATAGCAAAGCATTTTCCATACTGGAAAGAGATAAGAAGGGAGTTGAATATGTGATGGCAATATGTTTCTCATTCCTCTGTTGGTTTTCCAGCACGGCTTTGATGGCAATAGCCGGTTATTTAATTGCCCGCGCAGCGCAACAACCAGAAATGGCAGCTCTTTCGCTTGGCATTGTCGGAGTGCGTTTTTTTGGACTTTCAAGGGGAGTGTTTCGTTATGTGGATAGATTATCTTCACATTCACTCGCATTTAAGGAGCTAAAAAAATTTCGCTTGCATCTATATAAAATTTTAGAACCCTTTGTGCCATATAAATTGGCAGGCATTTCAGAAGCGGAAATACTCTCCAGAATTTCCTCTGACGCTGAAGAATATAAATCTTGGCTACCGAGAGCCGGAGTTCCGCTTTTTGCCGGTACCGCTTCTATACTCGCAAGCATCGGCATCCTCGCATATTTGAATGTGCTATATGCACTTTGTTTTTTTGCGGTTTCTTTTTTGCTCATCGCAAATTCAGCAACAACATTCTTTTTAATCAGGAAAAATGTCAAGGAATGGAGAATTTCAAGCGAGGTTCTGAGCGAATTTTCCCTTTCCATCGCACAGGGAATGGCGGAAAAAAAATCATGGGGAATTTTTGGAAAAATTTCCGAAACTTGGGGAAAATTGGGAAACATAGATGAAGAAAAAAGAAGAAAAGTTTATTCCATATATCACTTTGCAGAAATACTTTCTGTAACCGCACCCTTTCTCTGCCTAGCTGGAATGTTTTGTATAGGTGCAGGAGAATTTTCCTTCCCAATATGGATTGGCATTTTACTAGGAACTCTAGCCGCCTTTGAATTATTGCAAGAATTCCCTTCCATAACCATGCAAAGCGCATTGTCTTTGGAATCAAAACAAAGAATTTACCAAAACCCATATTCCATAATTCATGTGCCATATCCAGCGAATTTTTCAATACAAGAATTAACACTAAACCAAGGCGATGCCTTAATTCTCTCAGCTCCTTCTGGCACTGGCAAAACGCTTTTGGCAAATACCATTGCTGGATTTTTGCCAAGTAGCGAACCCATTGAGCGAACCGATAATTTTGTTTTTTTGGAGCAAGAACCTTTTTTGTTCACCGGAACCATAAAAGATAATTTACTCTTTGCCAACCCAAACGCAACAGATGGAGAAATGCAAAGCGTTTTGCGAAAAGTTGGTTTGGAAAAATTTTCTTTTGATTTGTGGATTGGTGAGCGTGGTTTTGCTTTAAGCGGTGGTGAAAGACAAAAACTTTCTGCCGCTCGTGCAATGCTTTGTAACGCAGATTTAATAATAGCAGACGAACCCGCCGCTCATTTGCCAAGCGATGACGAGAAAATATTGTTCAGCGAATTTGTGAATTTACCAAATAATCCAGCCGTTTTGTGGCTTGATTCAAAAAATATAGTGTCTATCGGATTGGATGACTCTATGACCGCTTCAAAGTCTTATACTTAATCGGCTTTGGATTATCCGCATCTATTCCCATGCGTTTATGATAATCGGCTTCGTAATCCGTCCAATTGCCCTCAAACCACACCGCTTTGGAATCACCCTCAAACGCCAAGATATGCGTTGCAATGCGGTCTAAAAACCATCTATCGTGAGAGATAACAACGGCACAGCCAGCAAAATTCAAAATAGCCTGCTCCAAAGCCTGCAAAGTTTCTATATCCAAATCGTTGGTGGGTTCGTCCAGCAAAAGCAAGTTGCCCGCATTTTGCAAATTTTTTGCCATCAAAACGCGGTTCCGCATTCCGCCGGAAAGCTGGGATAATTTTTTTTGCTGGTCGCTGCCCGTAAAGTTGAAAAGCCCGCAATAAGCACGGGCGTTTAATTTTCTTTCGCCTATGATAATTTCTTCCTTGCCGCCGGAAATCTCCTGAAAAACGGTATTGTTATCGTTCAGAGAATCTCTGCCCTGTTCCATCGAAATTATCTCTACGGTTTCGCCGAGTTTAAACGAGCCGGAGTCGGGCTTTTCCTGCCCTAAAATCATTCTGAACAAGGTTGTTTTCCCCGCGCCGTTTGGACCTATTATGCCAACTATGCCGGAGCGGGGCAGCTTGAAGTTCAAATTTTCGTAGAGCAGTTTTTCGCCATAAGCCTTTGAAATCCCGTTTGCATCTATGACAATATCGCCAAGGCGTTTGCCATTCGCAATCGCTATTTGTGCAACCTTGTATTGTTCCTTTTTCTCTTGGCTTAAAAGTTCTTCGTAGGCTTTTAAACGCGCTTTGGATTTTGCTTGCCGCGCTTTGGGGCTGGATTTTACCCATTCCTGTTCCCTTGCGAGCCGTTTTTGCCTGTCGCTTTCTCCCTTTTCATCGCTGCGCATCCTTTCCAGTTTTTGGTCTAGCCACTGCGCATAATTGCCCTGCCACGGGATGCCGCGACCGTGGTCAAGCTCTAAAATCCAACCCGTCACATTATCCAAGAAATAGCGGTCGTGGGTTACCAAAATCACCGAGCCTTTGTATTCTTTTAAATGCCTTTCCAGCCAAGCAACGGACTCCGCATCCAAATGGTTTGTGGGTTCGTCCAGCAAAAGCAAATCCGGTTCTTCCAAAAGCAGGCGACAAAGAGCAATGCGGCGTTTTTCACCACCGGAGAGATTTGTGACCTTCCAATCACCGGGTGGGCAACGCAGGGCGTCCATTGCAATCTCAACGGAGCGTTCCAAATCCCAAAGATTTTCCGCATCTATTTTGTTTTGCAATCTCTCCATTTCCTCGGAGAGTTTTTCCAATTTATCGCCTTCGGCTTCTCCCATCAGCACTGCAACTTCGTTATAGCGGTCTAAAATTTTCTGCTTTGCAGAAACTGCCACCATAACATTTTCTTTGACAGAAAGCTCTTGGTTGAGCTGCGGCTCTTGTGGCAAATAGCCAGCCGTGCGCCCATTTTCTATCCAAGCCTCGCCCTGAAAATCCTTGTCTATGCCAGCCATTATGCGCAGGAGCGTTGACTTTCCGCTGCCATTCGTGCCGATTATTCCTATTTTCGCTCCGTAGTAAAAACTCAAAGAGATATCTTTAAGTACTTCTTTATCAGGTGGATATTTTTTGCACACCTTGTGCATATAAAAAATAAACTTTTCGGGGGTTTTGTTCTCTGCCATGGGCGGTAATGTAGAAAAAATTTTGCGAACTTGTCAAGGGTATAACAAAATCAAATCTTAACCAAAATGTAACAAAAACTCACATAATTCGTAATTTGTGAAAATTAGATTACAGATTATGATAGAAGCGAGGGAAATCAATTTCTATTACGGTGATTTTCATGCATTAAAGAATATTTCCTTGTGTGCTGCGAAAAACAACGTCACTGCGTTTATAGGACCGTCTGGCTGCGGTAAATCAACCTTCCTACGCCTCTTGAATCGCATGAACGATTTGATTCCAGACACTAAATTAACCGGTAAATGCCTCGTAAATGGAGAAGACATCTATGGTAAAGGCACTAATGTAGATGAGCTACGGAAAAAAGTGGGCATGGTTTTTCAGAAACCAAATCCTTTTCCAAAAACGATTTTTGAGAACGTTGCTTATGGTTTGCGCGTAAATGGAATAAAAGACAAAAAATTTATACAAGAGCGCGTGGAAGAATCATTGGTGGGCGCTGCTTTATGGGGAGAGATAAAAGACAAGCTGAACAAATCGGCTTATGATTTGTCCGGAGGGCAACAGCAAAGGCTTTGCATCGCTCGTGCTTTGGCTATTAAACCGGATATTTTGCTGATGGATGAACCGGCATCGGCTCTTGACCCCATTTCAACATCTAAAATTGAAGATTTGATTTACAATCTTAAAACGAAATATACCATAGTAATAGTCACTCACAATATGCAGCAGGCGGCGAGAGTGAGCGATAGCACTGGATTTTTTATGCTGGGTGAATTGATTGAATTTAGCGACACTAAAAAAATGTTCCTAAGCCCAAGCAAGGAACAAACTCAAAATTATATCACGGGAAGGTTCGGATAATAGGAAGGTATGGCTATGGACAAGGCGATGAAACATTCTGAAAAAGAATTGCAAGTTCTCAAAGGAGAACTCAGCAGTATGTGGCAACTTGTGCTTTCGCAGTTGCAAAAATGCAAACAAGCATATTTAACAGGCGATGTACGACTTGCGCACGAAGTGATTGTACGGGAAAAGAGCGTTAACTCCTTTGAACTCAGCATGGATCTGGGGTGTGAAAATTTTATCGCATTATTCTCTCCGGTCGCTATGGACTTGCGATTGATAATCTCCATGATAAAAATCAGTTTGACATTGGAACGCATAGCAGACCTTGCCGATGGAATTGCAAAACAAGTTGTTGAAGGCAATGGAGTTGTGTCGGAAATATTGAAGGATAATTTGAAAATAGAATCCATGTTTGATGCTGTAATCTCAATGCTCTCCGATAGCTTTGTAATGCTCGAATCCGAAAGCACTAAAATTTCTGGAAAGATTCTGCAAAGAGATGATGAAATTGATAAACTCTATCAAGAAGGCAAAAAAAACCTCGTTGGGCTGGTTAAAGAAGAGGCAGACAAAGGCGAAGAGGTTTTAGATACATTTTTGATATTGCGGAAAATAGAGAGAATTGGAGATCATTGCTGCAATATAGTTGAAGAAATAGTTTTCTACATTGATGCTAAGGTCTTAAAGCATAGCAAAGGCAGGGAAGGCGATGAAAAAAAAGATTCTCGTAGTTGATGACGAGTGCGATATTTGCGAAATACTGTCTTTCAATTTGGAAAATGAAGGATATGAGGTGAATACGGCTTCATCTGCTGAGGATGCGGTTAAAAATCTCTCTCCCGAGCACAATTTAATTTTACTGGATGTTATGATGGGAGGAATGTCCGGCTTTCGTTTTGCTGAAAAATTGCGCAAGGAAGGCAACAACATCCCTATTATTTTTCTCACGGCAAAGGATGCTGAAAATGATATGCTCACGGGATTTTCCGTTGGCGCCGATGATTACATATCAAAACCATTTTCATTGAAAGAGGTTTCTGCCCGTGTTAAGGCGGTGCTAAAAAGAACGCCTGAAGAAATTGATAGTGCTGAGGAAGCTACGCTCGTAATTGATGACCTGCTTATCGATACTTCATCAAAGGAAGCGAAAATAGGAGGCTCAATAATCCCATTGACTAAAACTGAATTTGAAATTCTTCTTCTGCTAGCTTCAAACCCTTCGCGGGTATATTCCCGCAATCAGATTATAAGTGTAGTGTGGAAAGACACCCCTTATATAACCGAACGTACCGTTGATGTTCACATAACTCGTTTAAGAAAAAAACTTGGCAACAAATCTTATTATATATCTAATCGTACTGGTTTTGGCTATAAATTCAACTTTTCCGAACAATGACAAGAAATTTCCAACAGAAGTTAATCCTGAGCTTTTTGCTCATATTTGCCGTTTGCACT
>Ga0182472_107341_pt1 | contig 11910 bp, 6 predicted proteins | sample TergutNc150P3_FD_120804 | JGI IMG/M metagenome (GOLD analysis project Ga0182472, IMG submission 120804)
CCCGACCCAAACTGCACCTGTTACACCTGTCAAAACTTCAGCCTAGCCTATTTACGTCACCTAATTCACGCAAACGAGCTATTAGTATTACAACTAGCCAGCATCCACAACCTGCATTTTTATTTAAATTTAATGGCGCAGTCCCGCCAAAAAATCGCCGAAGGCTGTTTTGAACAATGGGCAAACACCCAAATCCCCATATTACAAACCTTACTGTAAGGGCAGACCCCCCCGTACTGTAACTATATATATACGTACGGGCATTGTACGGGCAGCTCCCCATGCCTGCCCCTGTTGGGGTCTGCCCCTGTTGGGGTCTGCCCCCGTACGGGCAGCTCCCCGTGCCTGCCCTATATATATTCATATATTTTTCCCCCCCACCCTTGACAAATTCCAACAATTTTTCTATATTTATACCTGTCGGAAAAAAATAACCTTTTTTTTAGGCAAGCGAATAAGCCGAAAATCGCGCAAAAAGCAAAGAGTAGGCATAAGAAGAAGGGAGAGTTATATGAGGTTAAACAGAGTTCTTCTAGTGGCGGCAACCATCAGCATAATGGTATTTGCCTTGGTATTCACAATTTCATGTTCCGGCGATGAAGGTCCTCGTGGCAAAGATGGCTATGGTTGCATTGTTAGAGAGAACGGAAGCAACTGGGATATCGTTTGCACCAATGATGATGGCGAAGAAGAAGTACAAGGCTCATTGCGCGATGGTGGCAAACCAGGTGCAATAGGTGCAACAGGCGCTCAAGGTGCTCCAGGTAAAGATTGCTGGCTCGGCCCCAAAACAAACAAAGGCTTCCAAGTCTTCTGTAAAGCAGACGATGGTTCAGACGAAGAAAAAGGCTGGTTAGATGGCTGCTCCGTCAGAACAGTAGAAGAAAACACACCCTACGAATCTGTTATCACTTGCGGCTCAGAAGAAACCCATATATGCGGTCAAATACCTTTTGATGCCAAAAAATACGAATGTCTTTCTGGCAGCATAACTCCCGTACCTCAAGTTGACTACTTGCCCTGCGGCAAGCAAAAAAATGCAGTCAACCCCGCAAAGCAATACTGCGGTTGGGGCCCAAAAGACATAGAAGAACCAACAGTTGTTTACGAAATCTGTGACGGCTACAGAATCCACGAAGATTCCTACGATGAAGATGCCTATTGCAGATACACAAGCGAGAAATTAATGTCCGTTGTGAACAACATCACAGACGATTACTGCGATGGTCAAAGAATCAACGAAAACGCTTGGAAAACACAGTACTGCGGCTTTGCAGCTATCACTTCCACCAAAAAAACCCTTATCACAGGTGCTTGCGACAGTGCCGATGTTGATGGCGTAAAAGGACCAAACGAAAAATCCTTTGGACAAGGCTACTGCGAAGTTCCTTACCAGTGGAGACTCAAACAAACAACCATCTACTCAGAAAAACTATGCGGCACAAGTGCCAACAACAAACCAAACAACGGTGCATGGAAAAATGAATATTGCGGCTTTGCAGACTCCTCTGCAACAGAACCCAGCAAAGTTTACGTTGGCCTTTGTGACGACTCAGACCCAATTTCTGGCTTAAAAGCACCTCATTTAGAAGCCTACAATTCAGGATATTGCGGCGTTCTTTGGGACGACACCAAACCTATGGTAATAGGCACAGGCAAAACAGTATTAATAGAAGAGCTTTGCGGCGACAATGGCAAACCCAACGAAGGCAAATGGAAAGGCGAATATTGCGGCTACGAAAGCGCAGCCTCCAAAAAAGCAGACAAAGTTTACTCCGGCATCTGTGACGATGGTCAAGGCCCCAACATGAGCAACTGGAATCCAAAGGAATACTGCTCAGTTGACCCAACCAAAAGCAGAATACTCACTATATTAACAGAAGAAACCTGCAGAAACGGCGACAGATTCAACGAAAATGGCTGGAAAGGCGAATATTGCGGCTTCAAAGATAAAACCACAAAAGAAACCTCCAGGCTCACCGGCGCATGTGACGATGGCGATGGCCCTCATTCAAGCTCCTTCAACGGTGGCTACTGCGCTGTTGACTACAAACCTGGAATTAAACTCAAAGCTGGCCCAACCAAATACTCCGAAGATTTCTGCGGCGACCTCCCTGCAAGTGGTGTACCCACAGCAGCAAACAAAGCTAACGAAGGCGAATGGAAAGGCGAATATTGCGGCTACAAGAGCGCAGCAGACGAAAGAAACGAACTCGTAACAGCAGTAAAAGGTCTTTGTGACGATGGCAAAGGTCCAAGTGCTGGTGCCTTTGAAAGAGGCTTCTGCGAATACGACAGAGTAGCAAAACAAACATTCTACAGTGAAAACTGGTGCATAAGTGGCACAGGCACAAACATAAAGAAAGTTTCTGTGAACAAAGACACTTGGCAGGGTCAATACTGCTTTGTTGATAATCAAGTTAAAGCTTGCAAAGGCGGCTTAGAACCAATAAAGAGCGCAAAATCCACCGATAACGGCGGAAACCCATGCGCATCTCCAAGCTTGCTCGCATTCTGCGCTCTAGAAACAGGTGCTACCGGCGGCACTCCATTTGAATATCGTGGCTCCAAAAAATGCGCCAAAGACTTCGCCAATGTTGGAGCAGCTCGCTCAGCTTGCATCCCAGGCGGAGGAAACGGCTATATAGAAAAAGATACCGTTATCTATACTCAGTGCAAATTAGGCAGCATGACTGCTGACCCTAATCCCAATAAAAATGTAACCAAAGCAGATTGCGATAAATCCACTGTTAGAGGCGTGTTCACAGCTAGTGCAGCCACAGTCACCCCAATCCCATCAACTGCAATAGGTACCTGCGATGTAGAATGGGAAGCAAATCTTTGCATTAACTATGGCAACACAACAGCCTCTACCGCTCCTGGCACCGGCCCCGATCCTGCTACCACTACTGAGGGTGGTCCAGACAAAAGAACCAATCCTTTAAATCATAGTGGCACACCAGGTGCTGCAAGGTGCGAATTCACACCCAACACAACGGACTACGACCAAGGTAACTGGTCGGGCGAAATCAGGGGTTTTGGTAGATAATTAAACTTAAATAACCTCCCTGCTCCCCTCCGCTTCACGGCGGAGGGGGCTTTTTTTTTTCCTCTTACCCTTGACAAATTCCCACAATTTTTCTATATTTATACCTGTCGGAAAAAAATAACCTTTTTTTTAGGCAAGCGAATAAGCCGAAAATCGCGCAAAAAGCAAAGAGTAGGCATAAGAAGAAGGGAGAGATATATGAGGTTAAACAGAGTTCTTCTATTGGCGGCAACCATCAATATACTGATATTTGCCTTGGTATTCACAATTTCTTGCTCCAACGGAGACGATGGCAAGGCAGGCAAAGACGGCGATCGTTGCTTTGTTAACGAAGATTACGACATTATCTGCAACGGTCAACCAATAGGCTCCCTAACTGGCGGCAAAGGCCCTAACGGTCAGCCAGGCCCACAAGGTCCAACAGGCGAAACAGGCTCAGGCTGCTGGGTAGCTAAAGCAACCACAGGCGCAGGCTGGAATGTTCTTTGCGGAAAAGGCGATGGCGAACTGAAAGGTATCTTAGACGGCTGTACAGTTACCGAAGGCTTCAGCAAATTTGAACTAGACATCAAATGCGGCGATACTCAAGTAGCTATCTGCGGCAGAGAAATCTTTGACACCGACCTTTACCGTTGCGAAGTATCTCAAAACTCTGGAGCAGACACCCTTATCCTCACAACCGAAAGCCCCATAGATTATTGCGGTCCTCAAAAAACCGAATACGATAGGCGCAAACAATATTGCGGCTGGGGAGAAACCGATATTGGAGAAGCATCAACTGTTTATAATAACTGCCCCAAAGGCACCGCCAATGGTAGCATTCTTGTTTACCCCAATTCGCTTGGTTGGGCTAAAGAGTATTGCGCATGGGCAACCGACTCCACCGTAGTAAAAAGCGACACATATTGCGACGATGGCAAACCAGTGAACCAAGACGTATGGAAAGGCCAATACTGCGGCTACAAAAGCAGCGGCGATGCCAAAACATCTCAATTAGACAAACGTTGCGAATATCCAGGCATAGCCATATACCCCGCAGGAACAGCTCCCGGAACCCCTAGCGCCACTCCTTGCGCCTCTTATACTTTCGAAACAGGTTCTGCTGGCGCACCCGGCTGGGGATCAAGAACTGTAGTTAATGCAGTAGCTTTAGATAGCAATGGCACCTGCCTTCGCAGAACAGCCAACAAACCCGATTCTGTTTACGGCGTTTATGGTCCAAACCAAGCAGCTTTTGGTCAAGGCTATTGCACAGTTCTTCCAATAGATAAAACTGCCAAAACCAAAGACGGCAAAGCAGTAACAACATACACCGAATTTGTATGCGGTGGCGATTTTGCAAAAGGCAAAGTGAACCAAGACTCATGGAAAGGCCAATACTGCGGCTACGGCAAAGACTCCAAATTCGCAGACCAAGTTCTCTCTGGCGGTAGCATAGCTATATGCGGCAACGGTGAAGGCCCTGCCGAACTCGTTTACGACCGCTTCTTCTGCGGCTACGGAACCAAAGAAGACAAAGTTACAAGGCCCTTACCATTCTGCTGGCAAGTAAGCATAAAAGGCACAGGTGCAAACGACACCTCTTATACCAAGTCCACCTATAACACCACAAAATACAATGGTGATTACTGCGGCTTTAAATTCTACAGCGGCGCTTATGCTTATTCAACAGGTAGCACTGGTGCCAACAAAAAAGGCAAATCCTATGCCGATGTAATAGATAACGACTACAGATGGCTCGTAAAAATAAAAGACTCCATCTATGGAGCAAATGCTGCTAGCTATGGCATAATTTACCCCGATGTCAGCAGCCTGCATGGTACTGCTTGGACCTTTGGCGATACCCTTATCACCGCAAGCTCCAGCAGCGTTTCTGGTACCTCTTACACCACCCAACATCGCGGCCTATGCGGCGATAACAGAGGTGCATGGCAAGACACTTCGGATGCCAACTTTGGTGGCTACTGCCAGTTCTATAGCGCAAGAAAATACTACAACTACGGCGACTCCAAATTGAACAACACAACCTGCAACACAACATTAACCGCAGGCAAAATTGACTCTCTAAACGCAGGCGCATGGAAAGGCGAATATTGCGGCTTCGACTATACTACTGCAGGCAGCTCAGCCAAAAAAGTTTACCCAGGTGCTTGCGACTTTGATGGAAGCGGCAACCTACCAGACGATGGCATAGGCCCATATAGCACTCAAAGCGCCGCCGGCAGAACTACTCCAGGAAAGTTCTGCGGCTATGTTAGACCAGGTAGCTTAACCAATCAACATGCCTGGAACGAATACGGTGTTACTGAATACGTAACCGGAACAGTTGCCCTAGACACCTGCGGTAATGTAAACAACAGTGACAATCTTGCAACTAACGCTCCAGCCAACAAATATAATGCTGCAACTCTCCAGAGCGGCGGTACAGATAACAAAAAACCACCTGTATGGACAGGCAAATTTGTTGGTGATTACTGCGGCTGGAATCAAGCCTCCAGTGCCGACTCAGTTTATCTAAAAGGCGAATGCGACTATGCCACTGGCAGCGTTTCTATCCCATCGGGCTATTCCTATACCACAGATTCTTATGCTTCCGACTGGTTCGGACAATACGCTGCTTACGAAGTAGCAAGCAGTGCTACCGGCAACTCTTATGGCTTAAACAACACAGGCTTTAAAATTACTGCCACAGGTCCTGGCTTAACTGTAGAAGGTGAAGGTGGAAATAAAGGCTACTGGGGTGGCTACTGCGCTTATGTTCCTCCTGGCTCTTGGGATAACAATAAAGGTGTCTTTGCAAAAGGAACAGTGCTCTCAACTGACTACTGCTACAACACTGCAAGCACAGCTGCGGGCAAACTAGAAGGCGAAGTTGGTCCAAAACCCATGAACCAAGGCACATGGAAAAACGAATATTGCGATATGTACGGTGTAGTTTATGCTTGCCCAGGCAACTGGGCTGGTTCCAGAGCCCGCGACAGCAAAGATGCTAATTTCTGCCAGGCCAGGCCAACACCAAAAAAGGCACCAAAAGTACAAGTGCGCCGCTAATATAAATAAATAACCTCCCTGCCCCCCTTCGCCCTCTGCGGCGGAGGGGGTTTCTTATTTTTTTTCCCCCATACCCTTGACAAATTACCCACATTTTTCTATATTTATAGCTGTCGGAAAAAAATAACCTTTTTTTTAGGCAAGCGAATAAGCCGAAAATCGCGCAAAAAGCAAAGAGTAGGCATGAGAAGAAGGGAGAGATATATGAGGTTAAACAGAGTTCTTCTATTGGCGGCAACCATCAGCATAATGATATTTGCCTTGGTATTCACAGTTTCTTGCTCCGGCGACGACGGCAAAGCCGGTAGAAATGGCGATATCTGCACCGTTGAACCAAACGGTGAAGCTTGGGATGTTTATTGCAACGGCGACAAATTTATTGGAACGCTAAAGAACAACGATACTGGCGAACCAGGTGCTGCAGGCGCTGCAGGTGCTCCAGGTGCCCAAGGTGCAGATGGCTCCGAATGCCACCTTTCTGGCCTCAACATAGTGTGCAATGGCGAAACTAAAGGCTCCCTAGAAAGCTGTGCCAGCACCATTGACCCAACCAACAAACAGCACATCACCGTAACTTGCGGCAAAAGCACAATTGAAATATGCGAAGGCACTTTGCCTTGGTGTGCTAACTGCTCTAACAGGGGCTATGCCGAATACGGAACCAAACTGTTTGACCCTTCAAAGAACTCATGCTCAGAATCTGGCGCTATTGTGCTCTCCAAAGTTTACGAAGGTATATGCCCCGACAAAAAAACCACCTACGACAAACGCAAAGAATATTGCGGCATGGGCACAGGAACAGATTCCACTAAATATCCAAAGCAAACCTTTTGCGGCGCAAACTTAGGCGCAAAAAACAAGCTCAATATGGTTGAGGCTACTAACAGTAATGGTGGTGATTTAGACCAAGTTGCATGTAGAGACTCCTCATTCTTTTGGGATGGCTTCGTATGCTGGCGCAACACCAATAAAGGTGAATATTGCCGCTACTCAATAACAAACACAGATGTTTCTCTAAACGTAAACAACATCAAATTAGATACAGTTGCCTATCCCAGCACTGAAGTTTGCGATGATGGCAAAAAGCCCAACAACGGCAAATACAATAGGGAATATTGCGGCTTTAAACAAAACGAAAATAAAACCAGCTTGCAAAAAGATGCCTGCGATGATTATTTCCTTGGACAAGTCGTTAATGTAGGATTTAGCTCCGTCCAAGGCCCTAACAATGGAGTAGCTGCACCTAATAGAGCTAACGCTGGAACCACCAAAACCATACTTGGCTATGTAGATGCACGTAATACTAGAGGAGCTTATACAGAATCTTATACTTTCTATTATGGTAGCACTGGCCTTCGTAATGGCCATTATACTAAGGAAGTTGCATCCAACCCAATAACAGATTGGGGTTCTTGGACTGAAACCTATAGCTACCCCGCTATTACTGCTGCCAAATACAATTTTGGCCCACACGAAAGGGGATATAACTCCACATATTGCGAAGTAACCTCTGCTAATAAAGACAAAGTGCCGCTCAAAACCGTCACCTCCGATAATTTCTGCAACTACTCTGACAAATCCACTTCTCTCAACTACCGTGTTGCTATCAACAAAGGCACTTGGCAGGGTCAGTATTGCGGATTTAGAGATGCAACCAACACCTCAAAGGTTGTTTACAAAGACCGTTGCTCTCAACCAGACGTAGCAGGCGGAACAGTTTACACCGGTCCTAACGAAGTTGGCTACAAAAGAGGATATTGCCAAGCGGGTAGAAACGGCGAAACACGCTACACCGAAGATTTCTGCGAAACAGGTTCTGGAACAAACACCACTAAACAAACCATAAACGAAAAAACCTGGAAAAGCCAGTATTGCGGTGTGAACAAAAACAGCGTAGCTGCAAGGTACTCCGATATCTGTGACGATGGCAAAGGTCCAAACAGCGACAGCTATAATGGTGGCTACTGCCGCTTTAGCAAAGCTGGGAAATCAAAGTACTCCACAGAACTCTGCGGTGACGATAGCAAACCAAACGATGGTGCATGGGGTGCTGAATATTGCGGTTATCCCGACACCCTAACAACCGTAACAACATTGTTAAAAGGTGCTTGCGATGATGGCGATGGTCCAAACTCCTACGCCTTTGGCGGTGGCTACTGCGCTGCTATTAACCCAGCATTTATAAAGGCATTAGACACTTTGCACAAAACAGAATACTCTGCTGATTTCTGCGGTGCTTCTGCAAGCAAAGTCAATGAGAACACATGGAAATCTGAGTATTGCGGTTATGCAGATTCCACTGCTACAACCCCAATTGTTCAAACCGGTATTTGCGATGATGGCTTGGGACCAAACCAAGAACGCTTTGGTGCTGGATATTGCCAAGGCTTAGAGCTAACAGGCAAAACAACCCTTTCTGCAATTAAATGCGATGGTGTTAAATTTAACGAAGGCGCATGGAAAGGCGAATATTGCTTCACAGACAACAAAATAGCAGCTTGCACAGGTGGCAGAAAAGCTAACGAAGAAAAAATGTCAACGGATCCGTTCTCAATAAGGTGCGAATTCTTGAACACATTCCTTTGCTCCGAGTCTAACCTCATAGCTTGCGACAAAGATGGTTGCGACCACTTGAACAAGAACGATAACCTTGTATGGGACGAAGCAGCTTACTTGTGCAAAGAACGTAAAATAGCTCCTCGGTAAAAAAAAATATTTCCCCTGCCCCCCTTCGAAGCTCCCGTCGAAGGGGGCTTTTTTTATTTTCTATCTTTTTAACAGACTAAAAAGTGAGGCTGAAATGCAAACAGCGTTTACTATAGTAAGTAATGATTAACTCAATGTTTGGGAGTAGTTAGTGGTAAGTAGCCACTAGCCATTCCCCACTAGCCTAGTAAGTTAATCAGCATTTACTATATTATATATAGTTGTAACCAGTACCAATTAGAGGATAAAAATATGCTCCGATTCTTGATGATACTTGCCATTTTTTTAGTTATGGCCTGCGTTGGTGGCAGGTCGTCTGGCGGCGTGAGGTTTAGTGCTGATTCAGAAAAAACTAACGAAGTGATGATAACTTTTGTTCAAAGGGCACAAGCCGGCTTTTGGAAAGAAGCTATGGAAAACGTTTGTTTAGAAGAAAGAGCAGAAATGATGGATGGCGTTAATGTGATGCAAGAATACAAAGATGCCGTGAACCGCATTCGCCTTAGCACCATAAAAAATATGGACTTAGGCTTAGACAGAAAAGGGCGCTTGGTTGGCCTCAAAGATATTCTAGACGAATCTAATGAACGCTATGTAGCCTCAGACGAAAAGGTGGTTATTGACCCCAGCAAATTAGAAGACCGCGCTGCACTACGCCAAAAACAAGAAGAAGAAGCCGCACGAAAAGCCCTGTCTGACCCTGTTAGAGAAGAAAAAAGCACCTGGCTAGACGTTTATTATGGCAACACAAAATCTGGCGGCGGCGGCAGGGTAATTAAAGAAAAGCCCCCCGAAGAAGACGAGGACTAGTAGTTTGCGTATAGGAATAATAGGAGTTGGTACTGTAGGCAGCGGCGTTATTGAAATTATAGAGCAAAAAAGAGACGAATTTCACGCCAAGCTGGGTATTCTTTTGGAAATTGCCGGAATTGCGGCAAAAACAGAAGAAGAGCTTGCCCCCTTCAAGGCAAAGGGCTACAAAGGCTTTACAGATGCAAACGCACTTTTAGAAGACGATTCTATTTCCGTTATTTGCGAACTCGCAGGTGGCTACGATTTGCCATTTAAGTGGATTACCAAGGCTCTTGAGCATGGGAAAAATGTGGTTACTGCAAATAAGGCACTACTCGCTAAACACGGTAGCGAAATTTTTCCACTTGCCGGCCAAAAAAGGTGCCATGTTCTTTTTGAGGCAGCTGTGGGTGGTGGCATTCCCATTATCCGCACCTTGCAAGAAGCTTTGGTAGGCAATAAAATTAACTCACTGAGCTGCATAATAAACGGAACTTGTAATTATATCTTAACAAGAATGGCCGCTGAGGGTCTTTCTTTTGAAGAGGTTTTGAAAGATGCTCAAAAACTTGGTTTTGCAGAGGCAAATCCGTCTTTTGATGTTGATGGTATAGATGCTGCTCATAAAACTGCGATTCTGGCGGGGTTGTGCAGCGGCCGCTTTGTCGATTTCGAGAAAATTCATGTAACAGGGGTCAGCGGCATAACCGCTCAGGATATTAAGTTTGTTGACGAGCTTGGCGGTGTTGTTCGCTTACTCGGTTTGTACAATAGGATTGGTGATAGCGTTGATGTGCGTGTTCATCCTTGTATTGTTCCAAGTGAGCATTTGCTTGCGAGCGTTAAGTATGTGCTGAATGCCGTTTATTTGCAATGCGATAATCTTGGGCCTACTCTGCAAACAGGTGCGGGTGCGGGCAAGCTGCCAACTGCGAGTGCTGTGGTGGCAGACCTTGTGTCGCTAGCTCGTTCCACAGAGGCGGGGCATGTAGAGCCTTTGCCTATGGGTTGGTTTCAAAAAGAAAATTCCGCCGTTCTTGTTCCTATTGGCGAAACGTCAACCCGTTATTATTTCCGTTTTGTTACAAAAGACAACTACGGTGTTCTTGCAAAAATCACGGGAATTTTGGGCGAGAATAAAATATCCATTGAATCTATTTTGCAAAAAAATACCAAGAACCGCGAAAAGGTTGATATTGTTGTGACAACAGAGAAAGCAAAAGAGAGCTGCGTTGAGGCTGCCTTAGCAAAAATAGATTCATTGCCAGAGATTAGCGAGAAGAGCAGGATGATAAGGTTTTTGGAGTAATGATACGACCGTAGGGGCAGGTCTCCGTGCCTGCCCTTTTGCCGCGAATGTTTGCAAAATGCGAACATATTCGTAAGATGCAACCATATTTGATTTCGCGAATTCGTGTTGGGCGGAAATGAATCTAAATATTTTCGTAATAAATGTTTAACCAAATTTTTACTAACAACCAATACAATTTTAACAAGCCGATTCTAATTTGTACTTGATTGTATTTAACTAGGGAGTTATTATGAACAAGGCAAAGTTATCTTTAGCCCTTTTGCTGCTAGGGGGTGCTTCAATTGTGGTTGCGCAGGAAGTTCCTGCTGGTGCCGCAGAACCTGTGACTGAACCAATAGCAGTTCCAGAAACACCTGCAGTTACTCAAGCCCCAGTGGCTCAGGTAGTAGCAGAAGCCGCACCTACAAAACCAGTAGAGACAGTCTCTGCTACTGTGGCTGGAACAAAAATTTCTTTATATGGTCGTTTGGAATTGAACGCCGCTTATGAAGATGGAATCACAAACGGATTGTGGTCGGCATGGGCTGCTACCCCTGCCAAAGATAAAGACGGCAAAAAAATAACCCCGCAAAACAGAACCTCTCTCAGCATAGCGCGCACTAGGCTCGGTTTGAATTTAGAGGGGCCTTCAAAAGAAAATGAGCCCGGCTTGAAAGGAAAATTTGAAGCAGATTTTGCAGGTGCAAGCGGCTACAATAATTTTGGCGGCGGTGCCGGCAGTGGCACAAGCACAAGCACTAGCACTAGCGAAACCAAGAGCACTTTACAATACAATGAAGATGACCCATCGTCATCTATTATTATTGATTCTACTAAAACCACCACCACTACTACTACTACCGTTTCTTCGGGTTTCCGCGTTCGCCAGTCTTGGGGCTCGGTAAATTTCAAAGATATAGGCTTAACTCTTTTGTTCGGTCAAACAGATGATGTGGTGAATCCGCTTGACCCGCCTTCAATAAATCCAAGCAGCCTCAACGGTGCTGGCAATATTGGTACC
>Ga0182472_107342_pt1 | contig 11894 bp, 8 predicted proteins | sample TergutNc150P3_FD_120804 | JGI IMG/M metagenome (GOLD analysis project Ga0182472, IMG submission 120804)
TAACACTACAAGTTTTTTTAGGCACAATCGCAGCCAAAGTCCATTTGGAGTTGGCTGCGAATTTTTTTATGAAAGATTCAATGTAATCGGCTTCCATTTTGTTTATTTGAAATTCCGTTTTGCTTGGGTCTATTGGATGCCCATACTTAAGCACTTGGCGAGCGAGGCGGTTTTGGCGGCTGCTAAGAGAATCTCTGGAAAGTTTATATGAACCTATTATCCCCTGCTTTGCTTTTTCCAACTCCTGCTTTAAAAAGCCATTCCTCAAAAAAGCTTTCATCTCCTTGCGAATAAAATCTGCAACCCTTTCCACATTTTGCTGCTCTGTGGCAAAGAAAATTTGAAAAGAAGCTAGACTTTTTTGGTTTGCTGTTTTTTGGATAAAATTCCCAAAAGAGGAATTTATTGAGTAGGCAAGCCCGTATTTTTCCCTGATGTTTTGAAACAGCCTGCTGGAAAATCCATCTCCAAAAATATGGTTGAAAATTTGCAATGCCCTGAGTTCCTTTGCCTCCAAACCCTCGCAAGACGTTCCCCACAAAACCGTTGCCTGTTGAACCTGCTTTTGCCGTATTTCAATTCCAGAATTTGCGGAGTATTCAATGCTTGGCTGATTGCCTGCGCCATTTTTTTTGCGAAAGAATTTTTTGCAGATTTTCACCAATTCATTGTGCTCAACTGCTCCTGCTACGCTCACTAAAATTGGCAACTCATCAAAAATAAATTTTTGCCGCTTGCGAATTTCCTCAATACGCAAATTTTTAAGGGATTTCACCGAACCTGCTATTGGAAGCGCAAGGCCAGAGCCTTTAAAATGCGCTTTGTGAAAAAAATCATCGGAGAGTTCTTCGGGATTGTCTTCCACAGCTATAATTTCTTTTATAATAACATTTCTCTCTTTTGCAAAATCGCTAGATGTCAATTTCGGTTCCATAACCAAGGCTGCCAAAATTCGCATTGCAGTTTGCAAATGCTCTTTTGCAATGTGAATGTAAAAACAGGTTGCATCTCTTGCGGTATATGCGTTTAAGTTCCCACCCAAATCTTCTATCTCTTTTGCAATTTCAAACGCCGAGCAGTTTTTTGTTCCCTTAAAAACCAAGTGTTCGTAAAAATGGCTAAGTCCGCTATTCCTTGAATTTTCCGAAGCAGAACCTATTGGCAGCCACAAACCCACATATACAGAAGAAGCACTCGGCACTGAGTCGGTTGCTATGCTAACTCCGTTTTGCAAAACGCTCACTTGCTTGTTTGCTGCAAATTCACTATTCATACAGATTTTTCTTTATCTTTTTTATTTCCAAATTGAATGGCATTTCATTTTTCATTTTCTTTTCCACCGTTTTGCAGGCATAAAGAGCTGTGGAATGGTCGCGGTTAAAATACTTTCCTATGTGTTCAAAACTTTTATTCAATTCGCTGCGCATAAAATACATTGCAACTTGGCGAGTTAAAACAGATTCCTTGCTCCCACGTCCTTTTTGTTTTAGAATTTCAAGCGAAATGTCATAATAGGTAGCCACAGTTTTTACTATTGCTTCCATTGAAAGAGTTCTGTGAGTGTTTGAAAAATGTTCTTCCAAAACTTCAGAAGCCATTTCTAAATCTGCGTTTTTGTTTATTTGCTTAACCTTAAAGCCTATGGTATTTCTTATTCCTTCCAAGTCGTGTACTGTGGAACCGCTTGTTTTCTCTGCCAAAAATTGCAAAACCCCTTCGCTAACCTTTAATCCAATCATATCGAATTTTTTTTGCAAAATTGCCAATCTGTCTGCGAGAGTCGGCACAGAAATTTGAATGGACAAGCCACCAGTCAAGCGTGACCTGAGAGATTCGTCTAAGCTTTCTATGCTGGATATGGGAACTTGAGAAGCCACTATTATAGGTTTGCTCGCGAGCAGCAAAATGTTGAAAATCTGGAGCAATTCGTGCTGAGACTCAAATTTTCTCTCAATATTTTGCAAATCGTCCATTATCAGGACATCTGCGCTACGAAACCGTGCAGACATTTCTTCCATCTGCGAAGGGTTTTCCTTTATTTGTTGCGCATTTTTTGCATATTCCTCGTAAAATTCCAAAGCAGTTGCGCAGATTATTTTTAAACCGTTCTTTTTTGAATGCAGGGCATTTGCCGTTGAATGCAACAGGTGTGTTTTTCCAAGCCCTGTTCCACCTATCAAAACCAAAGGATTGCCATGAGACTCACCACTCTCAGCCACCGCATTGCAAGCAGCGAAAGCCAGCCTTGAAGACTCTCCGGCTGCAAAGGTATCAAATCTATATTGCTGGGCAATTTCCATAGCGGGCTTAGTAATTTAGAAAACACAACGCTACACTTTGAACCAGCTATACTTTAAATTTATCCATTGCAATTCGCAACTGCCCAGCCATTTTGGATAGATCATCCACGCTCTGGCTTACCTGTGAAGCTCCTTGACTGGATTCACGAGTAGCACTATTCACGGAATTTACATCGTCTACCACCTGTCCCACATGTTTTACTGCTTCATCGGCGTTCTTTGAAACATCATTTACTCCCTTAGCTATTTCACTTATGGAGGCAGACACGCGCCTAGCATTAGTATTTACCCGCGACACATTGCTTGCTATTTCATTGGCACCTTTGGCTATTTCGCCAATGGCAGTAGCCACTCGCTTTGCGCCTGTGTTTGCTTGCGCTACATTGCTTGCTATTTCGTTGCTTGCTTTGGTTTGTTGCTCAATATGACCTGCTATTGCTTCAACGCTTTGGTTTATTTTAGCAATAATGCCACTTACATTGTGTATAACTCCAACTGCTGCGTTGGTTTCGTTTTGAATGCCTTTTATGCGATTTGCTATATCGTCTGCGCTTTTGGCACTCTGATTGGCGAGTTCCTTAATTTCACTCGCCACCACAGCAAAACCCTTGCCAGCTTCGCCTGCACTAGCGGCTTCAATGGTAGCGTTGAGTGCCAAAAGATTGGTTTTGTCTGCGATTTTTTTGATAACACTGGTAACTTGCCCTATTTCTTTTGCCGCTACGCCAAGTTTGTTCATTGTGCTTGTTGCTCCAGTAGATTTTACTGTTGCATCTTCTGCAATATTGCGCGCTTCACCTGCATAGTTGGCTATTTGTCTTATGCTTGCGCTCATTTCTTCAACGGCAACAGCTATTGTATTCATGCTGGCAGACATTTGCTTTGCTGCACCTGCTATTTCGTTTGCGTTAGAGCTAGCTTGTTCAGCGCCGCTTGCCATGGCATTGATGTTCACAGCCATTTGTTCCGTGGTGCTGGCTACTTCACTTGCATTAACATTTGCCTGCTCTGCGCTTTTTGCCATTGAGTTGATATTCACAGACATTTTTTCTATTCTTTCCGACACAGCATTAGTCTGGTTCATAGTTTTTTCGGAAACGGAAGACAATTGCCGAGAAGTACCAGACAGTTTTTCGGAAGCGGAAGCTAAAGTATCTATGGTTTTCTTTGTGTCGCCAATAGGTTCTCGCAGAGAGCTCATCAGTTTATTGAAATAGTTGGCTAACTGGCCTACCTCGTCATTTGAGGTTATGGGAATGCTTTGGGTTAAATCCCCTTCACCCTGAGTTATATCTTTAAGAGCATCAACTACGCGAATCACAGGCTTTGCAATAGATTTTCCCACAGTTACAGCGGCGAGAATACTAACTATAAGGCATATAAAGCCTATCCAAACCATGATCGTGTTTATTTGCGATAATCCCTCTTCTATTTCATGCTTTTCTACGGCTAAAAAAAGCTTCCAAGGATAGCTTGGAATTTCTGAATATGTACCTATAAAAACTTTGCCATTTTGAGAATATTCTGCGCCCCCCTTTTTTTTCTGGAGTGCTGTGTATATCATTTCTGCAAAAGATTTAAGCGATTGGTCTTTTTCGGCTTCTTTTATGGGATTGAATTGCCTAGTTACCAACTCTTTGTTTTTATGGGCTATCACAGTTCCTTCTGAATTTGTTAAAAAAGCATAACCATTTTTGTAAGATATTTTTAATTCTGTTACCAAATCAGAAATAGCAGATGCGCCATTCTTGCGAGCTATCAATACGCCCACAACAGGCGAATTCACATCATCGGTTTTCCTAATGGGCACGGCAAATAACACAACTATACTGCCATCAATGCGGCTAACTACTATCTCAATATTTTTTTCTCCAGACATAGCTCGTTTAAAATAATCTCTGTCTTTTATGCCAATGGTTGTGTTGCCAGCCACATAATGAGAAACTCCTTCTGGAGTAGCCATAGCCAAATCAAGGGCTCCAAGACGTGCTACATCGGATTTCAAAGATGCTTGCACAATGTTCCAGTCCATAGTTCGAGTCCTTGCTCTGGCAGCAATTTCTACAAGTATATCAAGCTGACCATCCAACTTAGCTTTTAAAAAATTAGCATCTGTATCAACCTCGCTACTTAAAGAATCCAAACAGGATTTTTCCATAACGCCGCGAACTTTAAACCCCACAGCAACGAGCATTGCAACAGTACTCACCAGAACAACTATTCCCATCAATAAGGAAATTTTAACGCTTAATTTCATAGTTTTATCTCCTAATTTTATATTCTAATTTTGTCTCCTATAAAAAGATAGTAAATTTCTATGTTACCCACCATGAATATTCTAGTTACTGGTTGTTGCGGGTTCATAGGGACAAATTTTGTGCGGCTTATTTTGAGAGAAAAGCCTGATTGGAACATAGTGAATTTGGATGCCTTAACTTATGCTGGCAACATAGAAAATCTAAAAGATGTAGAAAACAATTCTCATTACAAATTTTTCAAAGGTGACATAACAAGCGAACGGGATATTTTGTCAGCGGGCGAGTTGTTGCCGGCCGGCAAGCCAGATGCCATTGTGCATTTCGCAGCAGAATCGCACGTTGATAATTCCATAAAAAACCCTGGAGTGTTCATTCGCACAAATGTGGAGGGAACACTGAACCTCCTTAAATATGCAAAAGAAAAAAGCATAAGGCATTTGCAAGTTAGCACAGATGAGGTTTATGGAACGCTCGGCAGTACTGGATATTTCACCGAAGACACTCCCCTTGCTGCCAACAGCCCATACAGTGCCTCAAAAGCAGGCGCAGACCTTCTGGTGCGGGCTTGGCACGAAACCTACAAGTTAGATACCGTTGTCACTCGTTGTTCAAATAACTATGGTCCCTATCAATTCCCCGAAAAACTAATACCTCTTGCGGTTACAAATTTAATGCAGGGCAAAAAAATCCCTGTTTATGGCAAGGGCTTGAACATTCGCGATTGGCTTCATGTGGAAGACCATTGCCGTGGAATTTTGCTTGCACTTGAAAAAGGAGAGTCTGGCAGAATATATAACATTGGCGGCAGCAATGAATGGAAAAACATAGATATTGCAAAAGAATTGGTTAAAATAATGGGAATGGACGAATCTAAAATTGAATTCGTTACAGACAGGCTTGGGCACGATTTGCGCTATGCCATAGATGCCACACGTATTCGCAAAGAACTTGGATGGGAACCGAAATACACATTCAGCACGGGGCTACCAGAAACCGTGAAGTGGTATGTAGAAAATGAAGCTTGGTGGAAGCCGCTTAAAGTTAAGAGTTGAAGATGAATATATTGGGGTATGGGGTTTGGGGTATAGGGTTTGGGGTTATGCTGCTCTTGGTTGGGTGTGACGGCGAATGGGGTGGCGGAGAGGTTGGGAGAGTTTCTTGTTATTTTGGCAGTTTTTCTTGGGATTTTTTGCCTGTTAAAATGGCTGTTGGCAATAATGGAAACGATTTATATATTCTTGATAATTCCTATTATGTGCATTCTTACAAGCGGGATAATTTATACGAATGTGCTTTTAATTTAGAGGATTCATATATTTTTGGAGGGTTTCCAAAAGACGTTATTTTTGCAAACAATGGTTTTTATGTTCAAGATGGAGCCGCTTTAAAAACCAAAGACGACAAGGAACTATGCTATGCCAAAGATGGAGTTTTTGCAGTTAGCGGGAATGAGCTTGCCATTGGAGATAAATTTGGAATGGAAATCTGGAATATATCAGGTTGTTCTAAAAAAGAAAAAGGCAGCATCTCTTTTCAAAGCGTTTTGGCTTTGGCGGCAACCAACAGCGAATATTATGTTGTAGAAGCTCAAAATATCGCTATGTATTCAAAAAATGGAGATTTAATCCACAGAGAGCCAATGTCTTCTATTCCAGGCAATGAAAAAAATTTCTGCTCGGCAGATAGAATAGTTGCAAACGATTACGGTGTTTATCTTTTAGACAAAAAATGCAAAAAAATAGGGGTTTTTGACAATTATGCTGTTTGGAGAAAAACAATAAGCCTAGACTCTCTGGGCATAAGAAATCCTTTAGATATAGGCGTTGGCGAATATTCGTATATTTTCATTATGCATCAAAACGGGGTGGAAAGGGTGAATGCGTTTTGAAATTGGCACGATTTTTGCACGTTATTTATTCACTATTGTAAATCCATTATTTTGTTAAAAACTAAAGGATTTGTTTGATAGTGCCGATATAAAATGTAGATTTAACGAAAGAGAGGTTCCTTATGCCAGCAATGTCAGTAGGTGGTTTAGCGTCCGGGTTGGACACTAACAGTATAATAGCGCAGCTTACGGCGCTTGAGCAGGCTAAGGTTTCGCGCGAAGTTCAGAAAAAAGAAAGTGCCCAGAGCACATTGGATAAATTCAAAGAACTTGAAACTAGGCTTGGGAATTTGCAAATGAAGGCAAAATCCCTTGAATTGCCAAAAGATTTCAACATGTTCAAGGCTCTTTCTAATTATGATGACCGTGCTACTATATCTGGCGGCGAAGGTGCAACGGCAGGTCAATATGAAATTGTTGTTCACCAACTTGCCACAACACAAAAAGTTGCTTCAAATTCTTTTGATGCGGTAAACAAATCAATGGCTACATGTATTGGGATGACTGATAGTGCCACCATATCTTTGTCAACCAATATTGCCGCACAAAAAACCGATCCTACAAAAAAAACAGTTGATATTATTATAAATGCAAGCGATACATTAAAAGACATTGTAAATAAAATAAATGCCGCCGAAGGCGCAGGCGTTAAAGCCAGCATAATGTCAATGTCAAACGGAGAAAACCGTATTGTTCTAACTGCAGTGGACACAGGAACAAACGGATTTTCCATAACAGAAGATGATACTGGTGGAATGAGCCTTTTAAGCTCTCTTGGCATAATTGACGACTCAAAACAAATGGCGGCTTTTGGAAATGCCTTGACTATTAAAGGCGGAGGTCCAGCTACAGAAGATAGCCTTTTTACCGATCTGAACACCGTTTTAAATAAAAATACTTTTGAATCTCCTAACTCTGGCAACCTTACTGGCGATAAGATAGGTATAAAAACAGTTTCAGGTTGGGTTGCTTTTAATTTATTTGATGGTGGCGGAGCTAGGAAAATAGGCGATGTTTTAAATGAAATAAACAGCACTTTGGGTTTTTCTGGAGACGAAGGATTTACGCTTAACAGCTCTGGAGAAATCGTTTTAAAAGGAGATTGGGCAGCCAACTCACATTTTGACGATCCCGGCTTCAATTTGGCAGACATTAAAATTCAAATGGGAACGTTTGATGGAACAGATTTTACTAATGTAAAAAAAGACGCAGGTTCTTTGGCAAATCGCAATGTTTTTACCAATATTATAAACGAAGGGCAAAACGCTTTTTATACTTTGAATGGAATGTCAATTAGCTCGCAGAGCAACAGCGATGACAAAACCATAATGGGTACAACTTTCACGCTAAAAAAAGCAGACAAGGATATAACCATAAAACTTTCTTTAGAACCAGACATGAGTGCTCTTGCAGACAAAATAAGTGGATTTGTTGAAGAATTCAATGCCTTGCTGAAATTTATAGACGAAAATTCAAAAGCTTCTATAAAAGAAGAGACCGACAAAGAAACGGGTAAAAAAACCAGCAAACGCGTAATTGGCGCATTCACGGGCGATTCAGGTATTTCTGGTTTGCGCGATAATTTAAGAAGAATGCTCTCCAGCACAATAAACGAAATAACTGGCGTGCTTAATAACGGTTACTCCACTGTTTATTCAGCCGCATCTCATTTGGGAATACTTACAAACAGAGAGGGATATTTTGATGTAGACAAAGAAAAATTAACCAAAGCTTTAAACGGAGATTTTGAAGGTGTGCGCAAGCTATTCACGTCTGGTGGCTTTAGCGATACTGCTGGGTTTAGCGTTGGTCGTTTTGGTAAAGATGCCGAAACAGGTGTATATAGATATGATAGTTCTACTAGTGAATGGTTTTTAAACAATAGCACAGATCCACTACAAGGCACTTGGGTTGGCAATAGTATTTTCACCACCAAAAATGGACTCTCTATTGAAATTCCCGATGGATTTAGCGGTACTGCCCAAGTCTCTTTTGTACGCGGAATAGCTGGGCAAATCTCAAACTTTGTAGAAAAGGCAAAGAGCGGCTATTACAGCGAACAATCAGGAAGATTTGTTGATGGTTTCTTTAAGCAATCAAAAGATACCTATCAAAAGAGAATAGACGAAATTCAAAAAAGAGTTGACCAATTGCAGATGAGAGTTGATAATTACAATAATAGGCTTGTAAAACAATTCTCTACGCTTGAAAGGAGCATGAGCAACTTGCAAGCTCAAAGTGCAAATATGATGTCTGCTCTTGGTGGGATTAGTAGAAGGTAATTATTAACCGAGGGTTCTATATGCAAAACACAACTTATGGTAAATCTGGTTTAGGGCAATATCGCCAAGCTTCTGTTGAAACCGCCGATCGCGGACAACTGATTATTATGATTTACGACCATTGCATAAAATGGTGCGGTATAGCTAGGGAAGCTTTGGAGGCTGGTCAGCTTGCCCGCAAGGCAGAAGCCTGCCACAAAGTGGAGGCTGGCATAAGCGAGCTTATGACCGCTTTGGATATGCAAAAGGGTGGCGATGTGGCAAAAAATCTTTGGAGGCTATACGATTTTTACAGCAATCATATTCACGAGGGCAATCTGAAAAACATTGCCAAAAACTTCACTGAAGTTGGTGAAATGATGGGACAGCTTAGAGAATCTTGGCAAAAAGCACTTGGGCAGGTTCGTCAAGATAGAACTCTTTCAAATAGTTTGGCTACAGGAACTCCACGTAGCTATGTTAGCATGGTTGGGTAATTAGAGGTAATTATGAATCAGAATGCAAAGTCTTTGTCTTCAAGAATAGATGCCGCAATGCAGCTCTGCAAGAATGTTTTTGATTACGGCGAAAAAATAAAGGCTTTGTCTCCCGCAGATATTGGAATGGATGCTTATACAACAGAACTTGCTCAATACACAGAAGACAGGGGACGTGCAACCAGAATTGCAATTCAGGAACTGAACGCTATAAGTAGTAATTACGAAGAATTAGAAAAAGATTCTTCTTCAACATCAGCAGACAAAGCTTTTTTAAACGAAAAAATACGCTCGGTTCAAGATATGTCGCCATTATTTGCCAAACAGAATGTAGCCATTCAAAAAATATTACAAGTACATTTGAATTCCTTGCGCAAGGAATCTGTTGAATTTCACCACAATGTTGGAGTTATAAAAAACTACCTAAAAGCTCCAGATAACAGAAGTTTTTACGGGTGATTATACATAATAAAAATCAGCACCCAAAAATCGTTATCTTCTTTCCTGCCGATTGCTTAACTTCTTTTATGTAAAGTTTTTTGCTCCAGCTTTTTTTGGGAGTGCGGTCAAAAATCACCACCCAGCCTTCTTTTGAACCAACTCTCTCCATATATTTCAAAATCTGAATCGTTGCATCTTTGGCAGTTTTGGCATTCTGATAAAGTTTAAGCTCAATCGGGTATTTTTGCCCCTCCCACTCAACGCAAATATCGGCACGATTTTTGCCGAGTGCCATTTCTCGGCTAATGTGACCGCCGCCATTTATCACACGCTGCAAAAATGCCTGAATCACCAAATGAGGGGCAGCTTCGTCATATTGGTATATATTCTCTTTGTAGCGTTGTATCCATATCTCGCTGTTCTCACGCCAAAAAGCCTGAAAATCTTTGAGCAAGGCATTTATGTTTATTTTCCCACCTTTCAAATAATGAGGAACATCATAATCTTTGTATTTGGTTTTTAGTATATCTTGAACAGTCCAATTAAGTGTCCTAACTATCAATTCGGCATAAATGGGATTGGCTGGTTCTGTTTGGTCGCCGCTGTCTCTGATTATTCCCAAGTCTCTAGTATAAAGATAGTCATCCGAGGATTTGTCTATTGCAAAATCCTCGCCTAAAATCAAAGGCTGTATCACTTTGCGGACACGCTCCTCTTTTAATCTTTCCATAAGCGAATCAAAATGCGTTCCTCTAGCCAAAATTATATCTTGGATGGCTTGCTTTGCAATGTCTTTGGTTATGGCTATTGAATAATCAGATTTGCAGATTTTTTCAACCGCTTCTCTTGCTATCGCATTCACAAGCCAAGGCTGTCCCTGCGTTTGCTCAAAGATATAATCTACCGTCGCCACTTCAAATACTTGACCAGTCTCTGCGTTATGCTGATTGTAAAGTCTCGCAACATCGTCTTTCGTGAAATTTTCCAAAGTCATAGCTTCGGTCACTATGTTAAAGGGGCTTGCGCTGCCCAGCGTTTCGCTGTCTGGGCGAATACGTGCCTTGTAATCTCTGATATTGCGCATTCCTACTAAGGCAATGCTGTGGACAAAGGAGGTTCTCGCTCTGGACACAAAGCCATTTCTAAGCTGCCTTAGAAATGAAATCAGAGTTCCATTGCTGAGGCAATCCGCTTCATCAAAAAGTATAATCAAAGGCTTATCCAAAGAACGGCAATAGGAAATAAAGGATTGGTAAAGCAAGCCATCTATATTTTCAAAATCTGCATTTTTGGCAAATCCACTCGGCAAATTTTGAATTTCCAGTTCGGATTTTATTTTTCGCACAATGGATGGAATACCTTTCTCTATTGCTGTAACTCCTTGCAGGCATTCCAATGAGCAATATAAAGCGTAATACTTACCCTCTGCATTTATTCTATCTGCAAGTTCCAATAAGAGAGTTGTCTTTCCGCTCTGCCTTGATGCGTGGATAACGAAATATTGTTCTTGTTCTATTAAATCATTCAATTCTCTGCTAATGCCACGTAAAGGGTCAAGCATATAATGCCTATTTAAATTGCAGGGACCAGCTATGTTGAAGTATTTTTGAGGCATCAATGGCAAAATAGAAAAATCGGGATGTACCCACATACTTTTTTGTATACTCAGAATTTTATACTAAATCCAGCCGTAATCCGAGAATTGTTCTCTGAAATAGAAAACCTGCCTGAAGAGAATGTGGGAATGCTTCAGCAATTCGTGCTTTTTTTGAAACACCGCAAGGAATTGACGCTTGATGATTCAACGATTATGAGAATAATCTATTTCTTTAGCGGACAACAGTGTTGCTTACTATACTATATTCATATATTGGATTTTTTATCGCATTCTTGATATGCAGACCCTGCGCCGCAAGGTTTTAAAATTTTCTATCTTTGCCCCCTATGATTATTTTGTCAGAATTTTATCCACTGGGGTTTGAGTGACGTTGCAGTTAGCAATGTCGTTTCTTAATCATATAAATGAATATACAAATTTTGAAAAATATGGTCTGAACCCCGATTTTCAGGATTATCAGAACGGTAAAAACGCCCATACACAAAATCTTTACAGGATTTTCAATTTAATCAATCAACCACAGGAGAAAACCCGATGAGAAGCAAATTCTCTAAACTATTTTTCATTTTCCTTTTTTTTACCATTGCCGCTTATGGGCAGCAGAAAGTGAGTGTAGCTATAATCAACACGG
>Ga0182472_107345_pt1 | contig 11829 bp, 11 predicted proteins | sample TergutNc150P3_FD_120804 | JGI IMG/M metagenome (GOLD analysis project Ga0182472, IMG submission 120804)
CATATCAGGTTTCATAAGCCAGCAACCGCCAGTAATTTTGCCATTTTTATCAGTGGTCCACTTGCCTTGATCGCAAAAATTCAAATCTGTTCTTCTGTCTTTGTCTTGGCAACTAGATACCAATTTGCCCCATGTATCGCATTGGCTTGCATATTCTATTTCAATGCAATCGTTGTGCGTACCCTCTGCCAAAGGGTCTAGTTTGCCATAATCGCAATAAAATTTGCCTTTGGTAGCATTGGGGTCAACTGCAATAATACCTGCAACACACATTTTGTTTTTGTTTAGTGCTGTTCCGGCGGGGCAAGCATAGCTCCCATCTGCTAGTTGTATTGCACTCGCTATGCATTGTCCGTCAAGCCTAGTTGTACCATCTGGGCATTTCATACATTGTTTTGTAGCTTCATCCCATGTGCCTTGATTTGCGGAGCACTGACTTTGCTGCAAAGCCTCTTCTGCGTTGGTGCAAGACAAGACAAATGCCACGCCAAGAACAACAGCTATTGGAAGAACAAATTTGATTTTGTTCATATTTTCTCCTCGGCAAAAAATACTTTGCCAGTTTATGGTTACCATACCTATAAATATAATAAAAATTAAGCTTGTTTGCAATTTTTTTTATGAATATTTTTATTGGATAAGATATTTACTATATTAAAGCGATATACATTACATAACTTCTATAAATTTCTATATTCCTCCTTATGAAAAAATTATTCGCAATCTCATTACTGCTTCCTGTGTTTGCAATGGCGCAAGAGGCACCTGCTCCGCAGCCTTCTTTGTTTAGTTCGTTTTTGCCTTTTTTGCTTATGTTTGTTGTGATGTATATATTTTTTATACTCCCAAAACAAAAAGAAGGCAAAAAAACAGAGCAAATGCGGAGTTCGCTTAAAAAAGGCGACAAAGTTCTCACCATGGCTGGCATTATAGGCATAGTTGCCCACGTTGACGAGCGTTATGTGAGCATTAAAACTGGTGAAACAAAAATTGACTTTGAAAAAACGGCTATTGTCAAACTTTTGGAACCATCAAGTGATTCTTCCCATTAGTACATACGGTTCTTCAATTTTGAGAAAGAAAGCCGAGTCGGTAAAAAAAATAACCCCTGAACTTGTGGAACTCGCGCATAATATGCTTGAAACCATGTACAAAGCAAATGGCATTGGCATGGCTGCTCCGCAAGTTGGCAAAAGCATTCGCCTTGTTGTGATAGACCTCTCAAAAGAAGAAGAGGAACGCAGACCCATTGTACTTTTCAACCCAGAAGTTGTTCCAGAAGAAGGCGAAAATCCAGTGGAATCAGACGAAGAAGGCTGCCTTTCCGTGCCCGATATTTGGGCAAATGTTTCAAGACCTAGCCGAGTGCGCATAATTTACACAAACGAAAAAGGTGAAAAAATTGAACTGAAAAACATAACCGGCAAATTTGCTCGTTGCGCCCTGCACGAACAAGACCATTTGAACGGAATTTTATTCACAGACAAAATATCAATCGCAGACAAAGCGATGAACGCATCTAAATTGAAAAAAATGGCAAAAGGGAATAAATAATCCAAGCCTATTCTTCTGGCAGCTCCGCATTGTGATAAACATCTTGCACGTCTTCGTTGTCTTCTAGTTTGTCAATCATTTTGAGTAACTTTTGGACATCTTCACCTTCTAGCTTAACGGTGTTTTCTGGGGCGTAGGTTATTTCTGCAGAGAGCATTTCTATTTTTGCATTTTCCAAGGCTTTGGTAACAGCTTCAAAAGATTCCGGCGTTGTTTCAATTTCATAAACTCCGTCTTCTGTTGCCAAGTCGTTTGCGCCTGCTTCTAAAACCAAATCCATAATTTTGTCTTCGGGGCAAGCGGAGGCATCTACCACCACAATACCTTTCTTTTTGAAATTCCAGCTAACAGAGCCTTCGGTGCCCATGTTTCCGCCGTTCTTGCTGAATATGTTTCTTATATCTGCAACAGAGCGAGTGCGGTTATCGGTTAGGCATTGCACAAGAATTGCACAACCCGCAGGCCCATAGCCCTCGTACATAGGCTCTTCCATATTTGCGCCGGAATTTCCGCCTATGCCTTTTGCTATTGCACTCTCAATGTTTTTTGCAGGCAGGCTTTGCCCCTTGGCTTTTAGTATTGCTGTTCTTAAGCGAGGGTTGGCATCTGGGTTTCCGCCGCCCATTTTTGCTGCAACGGAAATTTCTTTTATCAGTTTATTCCACGCTGTTGCTCTGCCAACATCGGTTTTTGCCTTTTTGCGTTTAATGGTAGCCCACTTTGAATGTCCAGACATATTTGCTCCTTGAATTTAACCTTGCATTTGCGAGTATTCGTCTGAATCTATTGTTTCTTGATTTCTGAAAATCAACACCACTATGGCAAGCCCAATGCAAGCCTCGGCAGCGGCAACAGCTATAACGAATATAGGTGCTATTTGCCCAGCCACGCTTTGAAGCGCAGGCAAGGTTTTAGAAAATCCAATAAAACTGAGGTTCGCGGCATTTATCGCAAGCTCAAGCCCCATAAAGGCAAAAAATATGTTCCTTTTGGAGATAACCGTGGCAATGCCAATGCAAAACAGCACCGCTGCAAGAATTTGAATGTATAAAGGAGAAAACATGCGAATAAATTTAGAAATTTATATTAAACTACCCTATGCACCTCAACCCCTTCCACAACAATTGCGCTATGCGGTCGGGCAGGGCATAAATGCTCGCAAGCACCGCAGCCAATGCAGCGGTCTGTATCTATCATCGGGATTTTGGGAACATCTGGTGCAGCATCTGCGCTTTGGGGTATCATGGTTATTGCTGCATTTGGGCATTTGCGTGAGCATAAATCGCAAGCAACTTTGTCTGTATTTATAATGCAAAGTTCCTTGTTCCACACGGCGCAACCTATTTGTATGGAAGATTTTTCGGCTCTTGTTACGGGCTTTATTGCTCCAGTTGGGCAAACTTCAGAACATTTAACGCATTCTGGACGGCAATAGCCACGCTCATAAGACATATTGGGTTTTGTGGTTCCAGAAGCTCTATTAGATAACACATCGTTGGGACAAATAGAAGCGCACAACTGGCAACCTAAACAATGGTCGTGGAAATGTTTATAGCTACCTGCACCCGCCGGAACTATCGGTTTTTTGCGGTTTGGAACTTTTTTGTCTTTTAATTCGGTTAAGCCTCCATCTCCGTGACTGGCTTGCAATTTGGTGGCACAACTCAATGCCGCAATGGTGGAACCCACAAAGAGATTGCGCCGCTGGGCACCACTTTCGCTTAAAATTTCCACTTCTTTTTGCACGGATTTTTTAGAAGGTTTTGCATAAGAAATGGCTTTTGCAGGGCAAATTTTTACGCATTTTTCACAAGTTATGCAACGGGTGTAATCTATTTTTCCTTCCTTTGTATCAATGCAAGATGCCCTGCAACTTTTAACGCATAAATCGCAGTGCTTGCATTTGGAAAGGTCTATGCGATATTTCATAAAGGAATATTTGGATAGCAAACCGAGAAAGGTACCAACGGGGCAAATTGTGTTGCAATATCCGCGTCCACTTTTATATGCAAAAATAAACACTCCAACAAGAGTTAAAATAGCAAGAACCAAAGAGGTAACACTTTTCACCCATACATCTACGGAATAAAAGGCATAACTGCCTGCACGTTCAGAAAAATAAGCTAATATGTTGTTTCCGAATTTGTAAATGGGTCCAAAAATTTGCGAAACAATTCTTCCATAAGCAGCATAAGGCTCAAGCACAGAAATAAGACCACCGCCAGCAAAAGCAGTTGCTATAAAACCTACTAGCAAAACATAACGTAAAATAACAACTCTCTTGCGCGGTTTTTTGTAAGAAAAACGAGTTTTAAAAGAAACTATATCTTGGAAAACTCCTAGCGGGCAGAGCATAGAACAATAAAAACGCCCAAAAAGCAGTGTTAAAAATATTATGGCAAGTGCAATAGCAATATGAGAGGCAAAAATTGCCGGAATAAATTGCATTTTGGCAACCCAGCCCAAATAGGCATGTACGCTTCCCGTAAAATCCAAGAAAAGCAAGGTTATGGAAATAAGGCAGAATATTTGTACCATAACATTCCTCTAAACAATATCCATTTTCAAGTTTTCTATAAATTTATCTATACGCTGCATCTCTTGCGGAATTTGTATATTTTGCGGGCAGTTGGGAACGCATTTTCTGCAACCCGTGCATCTATTTGCTTGGCGCACAGAATCAATTTTTCGGTCTAATCCAACAAGGAAGGCACGGCGCGCTCTTTTGTAATCTTCGCTTTGCTTGTCGTCTGGGAAATTGCCTTCGTTGAGGCAGCGGTTGTAGTGCGCAATTATTTCGGGAATGTCAAGACCATAAGGACATGGCATGCAATACTGGCACTGCGTGCAATTTATGTTTCTGTATTCAAGCATAACTTGCGAAACTTTTATAAGCATATCCCTTTCGCTTTCGTTTAATGGCACAAGCGGAGAATAGGTGCGCAAATTGTCTTGCAAGTGTTCCATAAAGGTCATGCCGCTGAGCACCGTAATCACATTGGGAAAACTTCCCGCAAAGCGAAACGCCCAAGAAGCTGCGCTTGCATCTGGATTTAATTGAGTCATGGCAGCACGTGCTTTGTAATGCGGTTTTGCCAAACGCCCGCCCAAAAGAGGCTCCATTATCACAATTGGAATGTTATGTTCTGTGAGCAAGTCGTACTGGTGCTTGGCACTCACATTGGTGCGTTTTGCATCGGCGGTCATGTCCCAGTCAAAATAATTGAGCTGTATCATCACAAAATCCCAAGGGTATTTAAGTGCCATATAATCAAAAAATTCGCCATCACCGTGAAAAGACCAACCAAGGCTGCGTATTCGCCCAGACTCACGTTCTTTGAGCAAAAAGTCCATAATGCCGTTATCTATATAGCGTTCTTTTAACGCATCAAAAGTTCCAACATTGTGAACGAGGTAATAATCTATATACTCTGTTTTTAAATCTTCAAAGGAACGCTTATACATCGCTAGTGATGCTTCGCGGCTGCTGTGCTGATTGCGGTTAGACATTTTAGTGGCTATGAAATATTTATCGCGTGGGTGGCGGTTCAATGCAATGCCGGTGGCTTTTTCGGAAAAACCTTTGCAATAAAGCGGAGAGGTGTCAAAATAATTTACCCCGTGCTCAATGGCGTAGTCTATGGATCTGTTTATTGCTTCTTGGTCAAGGTTGTTTTCTGTGGATAAATCCTGCGATTTAGGCAAACGAGGGTATCTCATGCAGCCATAGCCCAAAAGAGAAACGCGGTTCCCGTTTTTGGGGTCAAATCTATATGTCATTTCGCCTATAGGAACATCTCCTTTTGCAGAAGTCTCCTTTGAGCCGCAACTGCTCAAAGCGGCAAGGGCAGCACCAGCACCTACCAGCTTAATAAAATCACGCCGCCCTATATTTGCATTGTTTGTATCGTTGCTGTTATCCATGTATGTAAATATAGTAAGTAAGTAAGCACTTTTTCTATATTTCTCCACGTATGGATTTGAGAGAGAAAATATCGTTGTTGCAAAGAATATCGGAATATTCTATTCGTTTTAGACTTATATGGATTCTCATTGCAGTTTTGCTTTGTGTAGTAGCTTTGATACGCATAGATGGGGTTTTGGTTTCGCTTTTGCCTTTGGCAGGTCAAGCTTTAGGAGTTGCTCATAAATTTGTGTCGTATGATTTTCACTCTTTAACCCAAAACTATGAGGCTGTTTTTGCTGTTTTTGCTCTATTTCTTTTCAGATGGAAATTTTTTGGCTTTAAATGCGCTTTGCTTTTGTTTTTCTTTTTACTTTTCAATTGCTTGTTGCTAATTGTAGTTGATGAATTTAAAAATATAATGGATATTCTTTTAGCTTGTGTTTTTGTAGTTGCCGTAACTAATTTCTTTTTTATACGCGGGTTGGTTGTAAAATCTATGTTGCCTCTTATTCTTTTAGCTTATTCACTTTCGGTTTGGCTATTGTTTTTAAATGTTTCAAATTTAGCGTGGTTTGGGCTTATTTCGCTATTTTTTGCTGATGCCTTTCATTTTATTTTTATACTCAGCTTTCAAATTCGCCGTGTAGAACACAAAAAAACTTTAAAGGGTACAATAGTGAACGGTGTTCGCAGAACCATTCCAGTTAGCTTGCTTTCCATTATTTTGCTAATAGTTCTGGATGTAGTTTATTACTATATGAATTTGCCTTTGCTTGCCTCTAAAAATTTGCTGAACTCAATAATCATATACATTTGTTATGCTATATGGATGCCATTTTTCATCGCAGCAATATTATCGTTTTGCCCATTGGAAAGTACATGCGAAAAAATACGGCAAAAATCAAAATAATCAAAAGTCCTGCTGCTTTGCAAAAATTTTCAAAAAAAATGCAAACTTTGGGAAAAAGCATTGGTTTGGTTCCAACTATGGGGGCTTTGCACAAAGGGCATACATCCCTTATTGAAATGTCTGCGAAAAGCAATGATATTACAATTGTGAGCATTTTTGTGAATCCCGCTCAATTTGGAGCAAACGAAGATTTTGCAAAATATCCACGTAGGTTAAAAGTAGATGCCAAGCTATGCGTTGAGGCAGGGGCAAATATAATTTTTGCCCCAGACCCTGGGGCTATGTACCCTTTGCCGCTCCAAACCTTTGTGCACAACCCGGTACTTGAGCATCTTTATTGCGGAAAATACCGCCCAGTGCATTTCGCAGGCGTTTTGAGCGTTGTGGCAAAACTATTCAACATATCCCTGCCAAGCAGGGCATATTTTGGTGAAAAAGACTTTCAGCAACTCCATTTAATAAAAAGAATGGTTTACGATTTAAATTTTCCCGTTAAAATAATAGGTGCAAAAACAATAAGAGAAAAAAGCGGCCTAGCAATGTCCAGTAGAAACGAATACATGACCCCAAAAGAAAGAATCGCCGCCAGTTCAATTTACAATGGAATGACGATCGCAAAAAAATTTTGCAACCGCAGGGGGCAGACACGTAGGTCTGCCCCTGCGGTTGCAAAATTGAAAACCATAATCCAAAAAAAAATACAGCAAGCTGGCGGCAAAATTCAATACATTGAAATAGCAAACAAAAACGATTTAAAGCCCGCCAAAACAATAACGCCCAAAAACACCGTTATTTTATTAGCGTGTTATTTTGGCAAAACTAGGTTGATAGACCATTTGGAGCTTTGACCCAATTCTATTTCAACAGAAAATCCATCACATTCATAATTTTTATTCCATCATAAGATGTGATGAAATTCTTGTCTCCAGAAAGTATTATTTTTTCGTGGTTGTCTTTTATATGTTTGAGCGGGGCTATTTCGCGTTCAAAAACATTTTTGTCAATTAAACTTTCGCAAACTTGGAAATAAATTTTTTCCTTTGGTGTTTCAGCTACAAAATCAATTTCAAAATCCAAAAATTTTCCTATATGAATTTTATAGCCTCGCCGCAAAAGTTCCAAAAACACGATGTTCTCCAAAATATGCCCCCTTTCGGCGTCTCTATATCCTAAAAGCATATTTCTTATGCCTATGTCGGCTATATAGTTTTTGCCAAGCGTTTTAAGTAATGATTTTCCTTTTACATCGTATCTCTTTAGCTCATAAAAAACATAAGCGTTTTGCAATGCGGTTATGTAGCTTTCAATCATTTTATTAGGCGGAGTTTTATGTTCTGTTTCTTTGTTGCTAACCAAAAAATTGCTTATGCTATTTATGGAATTTATTGAACCTATGCTGTGAGCTAAAAAATCAGTAAGTTTTTTCAATAGCGTATAGTCTGTTATCTTGCTTCTCTGCATTATGTCTTTAACTATAACTGTGTTATAAACTCCTTCCAACATTTCGTAAATCATTTTTTCATTAAAGCCATATTCTGCAACCGCAGGCATTCCTCCGTATTTCATATACAGCAAAAATTTATCTTCCATTGTAAGCTTGGAGTCAAAATTGTTGAAATCTAAAAATTCCTTGAATGAAAGCGGCAGCATTTTTATTTCAACATAACGACCGGAGAGTAGTGTTGAAAGCTCGGAAGAAAGCAAGTAGGCATTGGAGCCTGTTATGTAAATGTCCACATTAAAATCTACCAAAAATGAATTTACCGCCTTTTCCCATTTTTTTATCATTTGTATTTCGTCAAAAAAGAGATATGTTTTTTTCTTTGTGGAAATACGCCTCGCTACATAAGAATACAATTCTTCGTGATTTGTTATATCTTTGAATTTCATGGATTCAAAATTCATTTCTATAATTTGTTTTTCCAAAACCCGCATTTTTTTAAGTTCCTTTGCAAATATAGATAGCATTGAAGATTTTCCGCAACGCCTTATGCCAGTTATTACTTTGACTATTTTTTTATCCTTGTAGCCAAGCAATGTTTTAAGGTATGTTTGCCTTATTTTGAAAGAGTTGTTCATATATATAAAATATACGAAAGTTTTTGTATTTTTTTACAAAAAAAGCGTATTTTTGAAAGTTTTTGTAAATTTTTACAAAAATATATATCTAAATCCCGTAAAAAGTCACGTTTTGCTAACAAAAAATAAAAAAATCTGAAAAAACTGGAATTAAAGACTATCAATAACAATACCCATCTACGCAGAAACTGCCTGTGTGACCTTCAGGCGGTTTGGGTAGCTCGGTATCAATTGTTGAGCCATATCTATCTTTCAGATATTGCGGACAATCAGGCATCTTTACGTAATTGACTTGAGGATTATTTGCTGCCATAAACCAATCTGCACTCCATAAACAGCCTCTCAAAAGGTCGGGATGTTGGTTGCCAAAAGTTCTACGGCATTTTGATCTAAGGCATTCTTGCCACTCTTCTAGGGAAGCTCTCCAACCACTGCCTAAATTGTTTTGCTCACATTCGGTTATCAAACCACCTACTCTATATCCTAATAGTCCTGTATTTTGAAGATTGCTTTCGGGCGACAGACCAAGTTGCACAGAAAAAGCGTCATAATCGCCTAAACCGCCGCCCGGAAACATAAGGTCAAATGCACCGTCTCCAACACCAGCATTGTTAACCATAACTATCAAAGTTTTTCCTTTAAGTGCCTTATGAGTTGGTCTGGCTTCATCGTTTGACCATTCGCCAGTGAATTGCAACCTATAACATTCGCCGCAAGAACCTACTCCACTTGCAGCAAATGCATAAGCCAGAGTATCGTTTACTGCATAGGGAACTTGGTCAAAGCAAGTATGAGCTTCGCCACCTGGGAAACTTGGATTTTTTAGTTTCCAGTCTTTATAAGTTGTGCTCTTTGGCCACTCTTTTGTTCTATTATCTTGAACGCAAGCGTTTGGTGTACCTAAATAGCCTATATGCCACGGTGGATTGTAGTCTGCTGGTGACATATAAAAAGCTGGTATTTCTTTTACCCCGCTTCTATCGCAACTTTTGGCAAGATTCCAGCGTGAATTTTTGTTTTTGGGATCGTACCCAGATTGAACCAACCAAGAACAAGAGGGTTTGCAACCATCATAATAACGCGTAACCAAATCGCTTTTCATAACACCCGGTGCACCTGGCTCAAGCGGAGGATAATCTGGATACGTGTAACCATTGTCGTCCGTTTTAGCAGAGCTAGACCTAGGTCCCCTAGAGCTAGAGCTAGGTACTTCAGAAGAAGAGCTAGAGCTAGGAATCACTTCCGAAGAGCTAGATGGCAATACCTCTTCTTCGCTAGAAGAAGATGAAGGTGGTGGAGGCTCGTATTCGCTTGAACTGCTAGGTATTACAATGATTGAGCTTGAGTTAGGTTCTGGAGGTATTCTGCTTGAACTAGAGGGGTCATCGTGGTCTCCCCAAAAAACTAGCAATAAATTAAGCTTGCCATCGCTGCATCCTAAAACAGCTAGCACCAAAGCTACAGCAAACAAAAATACGCGCATAAGTATAATATAGAAAACTAAATCCCCGATGCTCTGTAAATCTCCTTTTTGCACGAAGTAGCAAGCACAGCCTCATTGCCAAAAATAAAACATTCCCTCTTGGCACGGGTTATTGCCGTGTATAAAAGCTCCTTGGTTAAAATTGTCTGCTCCAGTTCTTCCCTTTCCTTGTCTGGATACACAACCGCAACCCTCTCATACTCGGAACCTTGGGATTTGTGGATTGTTATTGCAAAAGCATCTTCATATTTTGGTAGGGTTAGCAAAGGAAAGGTTCTTACTTCTGTACCGTTTAAAAAATATGCTCTTTCCTTGTCTTTAACACCTGTGTCGCCGTTAAAGAGATTTTGATGGTAATTGTTTTCTGTGATTATTATTGGAGTGAATTTTGATTGTTTTGCCTTTGATAACAATTCCCTGTTTATATTTTCAACCCCGTTTTTCCCTTTTTTAATCGCACATAAAATTTGAAATGATTTCAAAAATCCAAGAGCTTCTTTTTCGCTATCAGCTTTGAATAAAGGTTTATATTCCTCACGTAAATTCTGGATGGAAAGCTTTCCACAGTAATGAACATTCTCGTTATCAAAACTTTCTACAGAATTATTTAAAATATCCTCGCTCAATTTTACAATGCCGGGTGCTTCTTTCGCTCGCCAATTTTTTGTAAGCTCTGTATATATGTCGGGATTTTTTTCGTATTTCGCACAAATATCCGCAAAAACAGAACCCGCTTCAACAGAAGCTAATTGGTGTTTATCGCCTAGCAAATATAAATCGCAGCCGCTTGGGGCTGCATCTAGCAATTTAGACATAAGAGGCAAATCCACCATTGAACATTCGTCTATAGCTATGATGTTTGCTTCTAAAGGCTTGTGGTTCAGCAAGCGGTGAATTGTTTTGGCTTCTAATTCTATGCCCTGACTTGCCAAACTCTCCCTCATTCTAAACGCAGCTTTTCCGGTTGGTGCTGCTAATATAATTTTTTCGTTCAATCTGTTTTTTAAAATTTTTGCTAGGCTTGTTGTTTTGCCAGTTCCAGGACCTCCTGTTATTATGTGGAGTTTTAGTTCGTTTATTCTCTTCAATATTCTGCTCTGATAAACATAATACCTCTGTATATATAAATTTTCTCCATCAAAAATCAAGGGGCGAATCTCGCCGTCACTTCCTACAGCTTTTGATTTTTTCAATTCTTCCTTTTCAGCTTCACTGTCTATTTTCAAACATATGCTGCCTTTTTCAAGTTGCTCCAAAACTTTTTCCGCCAAATCTCTTATGGTTTTCGAAACCTTGTATTTAGTTTCTAAATATTCAAGCAAAGTTTCTTTCAATTTTTCCATATTAAAACCTAACGCTACTCATTTTAGGTAACGTGAATATAATTTAGAAAAATTTTCTATCTTACTATTGATGCCTCAAAAATACTTCAATATAGCTGGTCCATGCAATTCAAGCAGGCATTATATGATTGACCCTTTGCGCAATATGGGCAAAGAACTGATAAATTTAATAGAGCAAGAGCATTATTTTGTTATTCACGCCGCTCGGCAGAGCGGAAAAACAACGTTGCTAAAAGAGCTTGCTCGCAAAATAAATGCAGAGGGCAAGTATAATGCTTTATATTGTTCTTTGGAAAAAATACAAGGAATTGTAGAAGCAAAAGAAGCTATGCCAGAGATAATAGATGTTTTAAAAATGGCTTTTTATGGCTCAAATATCCCCAAAGGAGATATGTTTGCAAAAGAATCTAGCAATATAGGTTTTGCCTCCTTGATGCAATTTGAACTTTCAAAAGTCAGCAAAATTTTAGACAAGCCTTTGGTCATATTCTTTGACGAAGCCGATTGCCTTAGCAACGGAACTTTAATCACATTTTTAAGGCAGCTTAGGGAT
>Ga0182472_107346_pt1 | contig 11822 bp, 10 predicted proteins | sample TergutNc150P3_FD_120804 | JGI IMG/M metagenome (GOLD analysis project Ga0182472, IMG submission 120804)
AGGACCGCTTGCAAACTTCTGATTTATCATCTCTTGGACATTTGAATTGTCTAGACCGCTTCTGCTTACAGCCATTACGCACCCCCATTGGTTACAGGGTAGCGTTCTATATAATTCTTAGCAATTGAAAATACTTCGAGAATTGTTATTGCGGTTTTTGATTTTTCTTTTTCTGCTTGGCAAATTTTGGTAACTGCATTTTTTACTACTTGGTCTGAAACGGTGCCGTTTTCAATCAATTTTTCTACGCTTAATTTTCGTAAAAGCCCAATTTCTTGTGTAGGGTACCACATTATATTTCCATAACCATCTTGCCTATTTGCTACATCAATTACCCCTATTTCGTTAAGACTGTCAATTACTAGGCATTTGCTTTGTGTGTCTAGTATTATTGCAATTCTTTTTATTACCTTGCCGGGTTCCAGATGTTCGTCAAAAAGAACTAAAACATTCTCTGCGGGAATACTCTTCTCGAGAAATTCCTTCGTAGGAGGCATGAATGCAGTTCTTTTCTTCAATTTTTAAACCTTCCATCTAATGTATAACACAAAAATTCCAAAATATGGGAATTATACCTTTAATTCCCATATTAATCAAAGCTTTATTGCATTAAAATTTAAGCCATAACAAAATCTCCTGCAAGAATTTGCTCAAAAGAAACACCAGAATAGCGACAAAAGGCAGCTATTTTCATAAAAAACCTCTATTTAAAGACCAACTTTCTTACGGTGCAAAAGGTATGCCATTTTTTTTTCATTCCCCCCCTTGACAAACCAAAAAGAATTTTCTATATTGTCTTCGGTGACCTGCATAAGCAGGTTGTAGCACACAAAGGCGTGTGTTTTTTCTGTTGCCTATCCGCAATATGAGAAAGCACGTGCCTTTTTTATTTGAGGAGAAACTATGAAGGATATTCAAAATCTTTTCGGAAGCTGCGTTTTCAATGATGCAGTTATGCAAACTAGGCTGCCCAAGGATACTTACAAGGCATTGAAAAAAATAATCTCTCAGGGTACGCAATTAAGCCCTGAGGTTGCCAATGTGGTTGCAAATGCCATGAAAGACTGGGCTGTGGAAAAGGGTGCTACGCATTTTACCCACTGGTTCCAGCCCATGACTAGCATCACAGCCGAAAAGCACGATAGCTTTATTTCTCCTTCTAGCAACGGAAAAGTCATTATGGAATTTTCGGGCAAGGAACTTGTTCGCGGAGAGCCAGATGCCTCCAGTTTCCCTTCGGGCGGGCTTCGCGCCACCTTTGAAGCAAGGGGCTACACCGTTTGGGACGTAACCTCCTATGCCTTTATAAAAGACGGAACGCTCTGCATTCCCACCGCATTTTGCTCCTATGGCGGCGAAGCTCTTGATAAAAAAACCCCGCTTTTGCGCTCAATGGAAGCCTTAGATAAGCAGGCAATCCGCATTTTGAGGCTTTTTGGCAACACAAATGCCCAGCGAGTTATAACAACTGTTGGCCCAGAACAGGAATATTTTCTTATTGACAAAGAAATGTACTTAAAACGCCCAGATTTAATTTATACCGGCAGAACCTTGTTCGGTGCCCGCCCACCAAAGGGGCAAGAACTTGAAGACCATTATTTTGGCAGCTTGAAGCCCAGAGTTTCTGCATTTATGAAGGAATTAGACGAGGAACTTTGGAAACTTGGCGTTTATGCCAAAACCAAGCACAATGAGGTTGCTCCTGCCCAGCACGAGCTTGCCCCAATTTTCTCCACCACCAATATTGCCACAGACCACAACCAGATAACAATGGAACTCATGAAAAGCATAGCGGATAGGCACGGCTTGGCCTGCCTGCTCCACGAAAAACCTTTTGCAGGCATTAACGGCAGCGGCAAGCACAATAACTGGTCTATTTCCACCGACACAGGCATAAACCTATTGGAACCAGGCGAAACACCTTACGAAAACGCTCAATTCTTGCTATTCTTGGTTGCTGTAATCAAAGCGGTTGATAGATACCAAGATTTGCTGAGAATTTCTGCGGCAAGCGCTGGAAACGACCACAGGCTTGGTGCAAACGAAGCACCTCCAGCCATAATATCCATATTCCTCGGAGACGAACTTACAGCAATTTTAGAAGCGCTTGAAGCTGGCACGGAATATAAAGGCAAGGGAAAAAACCAAATGGAAATAGGCGTTACCACATTGCCGAGCTTCCCAAAAGATTCAACCGACCGCAATCGCACATCGCCTTTTGCATTTACCGGCAATAAATTTGAATTCCGTATGCTGGGTTCGGCATTTTCCATTGCAGGGCCAAACTTTGTTCTGAACACAGTGGTTGCAGAAATTTTAAAGGAATTTGCAGATGAACTTGAAAAATCCAAAAATTTCAAAAAAGATATGGCAAAACTTGTGAAAGATACTTTCCACGAGCATAAGCGAATTGTCTTCAATGGCAACAATTATTCCAATGAATGGGTAACAGAGGCAAATAATCGCGGGTTGTCAAACTTGAAAAACACCGTTGAAGCACTGCCTACGTTTATTTCCAAAAAGAGCATTGAAGTGTTCACACATCACCATGTTCTCACAAAGCAAGAAATTCATTCCCGCTATGAAATTCTGATGGAAGGCTATTGCAAAGTAATCCATATAGAAGCATTAACAATAGTGGATATGGTTAAGGGAGAAATTATTTCTGCCTGCATAGATTACCAAAACGAATTGGCAAGTCTTTTGAATCAGAAAACAGCAGCGGGTGGTCACTACGATATTTCGCTTGAATCACATTTGCTAGACAAAATTTCTAAACTCTCTGCTGCTTTGCTAAAAAAGCTGAATGTTTTGGAAAATGCAATTTTGGAAACCAAAGAAGAGCGAGCAATTCTTGCCCAAGCAAGTTTCTATAGAGATAAGGTTTTCACAGCCATATCTGAATTGCGGCTTATTGTTGATGAACTTGAAACATTAGTTGCAAGAAAACATTGGCCCTTCCCAACTTATGCGGAACTTCTTTACAGCGTAATTTAACTCAGGAGGAATAGCAAATGAATACAGGAGATACTGCATTTATAATAGTCTGCACGGCACTCGTGTTTATTATGACACCGGGGCTTGGCTTTTTCTACGGTGGTCTAGGTCGCCGCAAGAACGTGGTGAGCAACATGATGAACTCCATATCCATTATGGGGCTTGGAATGGTGCTTTGGTGCCTTATAGGCTACACTATGGCTTTTGGCGGAGACGGCTTGTTTATAGGCGGTTTTAGCAAAATTTGCTTGGCTGGCATTAACAAAGACAGCATTGCCCCAGACCTCACCATTCCCGAATTTGTTTGGGTCGCTTTCCAAATGATGTTTGCGTTAATAACGCCTGCAATCATCACTGGATCCTTGGCGGGGCGAATGAAATTCAAAGCATTGTTTGCCTTTATAGCTCTTTGGTCTATTGTTGTGTATTACCCGCTTGCTCACATGGTGTGGGGCGGTGGCGGCTTGCTGGCCGATGGCTGGCTAAACTCGGTGGACTTTGCTGGCGGAAACGTGGTGCATATCTCTTCGGGTGTTTCGGGGCTTGTGGTTTGCTTGTTGCTTGGCAAGCGCTATGGGTACGAAATTCATTCTTACAGAATACACAATATTCCCTTTGTTATGCTTGGTATGGCTCTTTTGTGGTTTGGCTGGTTTGGGTTCAATGCCGGCAGTGCGGCTGCAGCAAACGGTTTGGCGGCACATGCGTTTGTAACAACAGCAGTTTCGGCAGCTACGGCTATGCTTGTTTGGATGGGACTAGATTTGCTCAACAGCGGAAAACCCACTTTAATCGGTGCTTGCACGGGAGTTGTGGCTGGGTTGGTAGGCATTACTCCGGCTGCGGGATATGTTCCAATTTGGGCTTCTTTCGTCATTGGCTTTTTGGTAAGCCCCGTTTGCTATGGTAGCATATTATTGATTAAAAAGAAACTGAAAATAGATGATTCATTAGACGCTTTTGGTTGCCACGGCATAGGAGGCATTTTTGGCGGGCTTATGACCGGTTTATTTGCCGACCCCAATGTCAATGAAACTGCTGGCTTATTCTTTGGCAATGCCGCACAGTTTGGACGTCAGGCACTGTCTATTGTCATTAGCATTGTTGTTGCTGTTGTAGGTTCCTTGGTTTGCGCTGGAATAGTCCGTATTTTCACAACGCTTCGCGTTGAAAAGAAACATGAACTTATGGGTCTAGACATATCAGAACATGGTGAAAACGCATATCCGGCATATAACGGTTTGGATTAAGGAGGTAAACAGTTATGATTAAAGTAGAAGCAATAGTTCGCGAAGAAAAGCTTGAGGATGTTAAAGCAGCCTTGAACAAAATTGAAGTCACTGGTATTACCGTTTTCCAAGTTATGGGATGCGGTGTGCAAAAAGGATATACCGAATTGGTTCGTGGGCAACAAGTTGATTATGCCCTAAGACCAAAAGTGAAATTCGAAATTGTGGTATCCACTGAAGAATGGGCAGATAAAACCATCAAAGCCATTCAAGATGCTGCTTATACAGGAAATGTGGGTGACGGAAAAATTTTCACTTATGATTTGCGTTCCGTTATGCGGATTCGCACTAAGGAAACAGGAACTCAAGCCATAAACTAAGCAGGACCGAGCATGTTGCACTTTACAAAAATGCACGGTTGCGGCAATGATTATATCTATTTCAATTGTTTTGACGTAGAAATAAATTTGTCGCAATCGTTGATAGTGCAACTCTCCGATAGGCACACCGGCATAGGCGGCGATGGAGTTGTACTAATTTTGCGCTCCAACATTGCCGATGCCAAAATGAGAATGTTCAATTTAGATGGCAGTGAAGGCAACATGTGCGGAAACGCCATTAGATGTGTGGCAAAATATCTTTACGATAATGGAATTGTGAAAAAAGAAGAAATGCGAATAGAAACAAAAAGCGGTGTAAAGGAACTTAAATTATTTATAAAAAATGAACAAGTATATTCTGTAAAAGTAAATATGGGGAGAGCAGAACTTGCCCCTGAAAAAATACCGGTGAAACTAGATGGCGAAAGCATAATATCAAAACCGATAACCATTGGCTACGTGGAATATTCAATTACTTGTGTTTCTATGGGAAATCCCCACGCAGTGAATTTTGTTAAAAACGTGGAGAATCTTGATTTACCAAAAATAGGCCCTTTGTTCGAAAACAATCCCCTTTTTCCCGAAAAAATAAATACCGAATTTGTTGAGCTTGCTGGCAGAAACAACTTGAAGATGCGAGTATGGGAGCGCGGCAGCGGCGAAACTCAGGCATGCGGCACAGGTGCTTGTGCCTCGGCTGTGGCAGCGGTTTTAAACGGGCATTGCGACAAAGACACGGATATAAAAGTTCAGCTCCCTGGCGGCGAGCTAATTATTAAATACACAGACGAAGCCGTTTACATGACGGGTAATTGCGAGAAAGTGTTTGAGGGCGTGATTGAGGTGTAAGTTTAGATTAATCTAACAAACTCCGCTAATTCCTTCCCGTTCTTCTCCGCCTGCTTTTTGCTCGGATGCCAATCTGCCCCATAACCCAGCGAACCATCTTGACGTGAAAACGAAAGCCTGTGAACCATAATATTCTGTTTTGCAAGTTCATTCTTTGCTGCATCCAAAAATTTTCTGCATAGAGTTAAACTGGGAACCCCTTTGGGCCAAAAATCGTTTAGCATTGGGCCGTCTGTTATAATTATTTTGGCATTTGGATATTTTTCCCTCACCTGCTTTGCAAACTTCACCGCTGAATTTACAAATCCTGCGGAATCTGGTGCGTTCACGGAAAAATCATTTGTTCCAAGCTCAATAACGGCAATGTCGGGTTGCCAAGAAAAATCCCATGGAATTTTTGCATTCACGCTTATATACGGAAAAAATTCTGGCAAAGTGCGCTGGTCTTTTGAATCTGGGTGGTTGCGAAAAATTCCCCTGCCAGAAAAAGCCACTGTTCGCATTTCTGCATTGAGTTCCCTTGCGGCAACTCCCGCATAAGACAAAAATACATCTTGCGTTATTGGAGAATAGGTATGTTCCTTTACCGAGTCCAAAACCCCATAACCTGCCGTTATGGAATTCCCTAAAAATTCAATCTTGAGTTTTTGCTCTTGCGGCAAAGCCTCTTTTTTGGGAACGCCCTTTATTTCAAAGCCTTTGAAAAGAGCATCGCCCTGTATAGATTCCGTGCGTTTAGCAATGCTGAGCACGTGAATCCCATTTGCAAGATTTTTCGCTATTAGATGTTTTTCGTTTGTTTTTGCCGATAAATCAAGAGGTGGTAATTGCTTGCCGTCTAAAACCACGCTAAACACATTGCCCGGGCTTTTTAGCAAAACGCTAGCTTCCGTTCCTTCAAAGGCAATGGTAAATTCAACACCAGAAAACGAAGCTCTGGCAATATCTGCTTCTTTTGCAAAGCGACCATTTATGCGCACCGCCTGGTCAAAGGGCGAGATTATCGCTTGGGCTATAACATTGCTCACGAGTATTCCAAAAAGTAGGTAAATATACATTAGGCGGAATACACCTCTGGCATAGCCCGCTTATGCTCACTGATTTTGTGAAATTTTTCTATCACAACTTTATCTTTTTCATTCACAACGCCATTCAACAAAAAGTCATCTATGCTGCGATAACTAACACCCATTTCGCTTTCATCTGTTTGACCATCAAAAAGACCAGCCGAAGGAGCCTTGTTTATAATAAATTCAGGTGCTTTTAAAAAACGGAGAAAATCGTAAATTTCGGTAACCGTGAGGTCTGCAATTGGGTTAAAATCAAAGGCACCATCTCCCCATTTGGTGAAATAGCCCATATATCCTTCGCTCCGGTTTCCAGTTCCTGCCACAAGTCTGTTTTCACTTGCTGCGATGGAGTAGAGCGTAGTCATTCTAAGACGTGGTGCTATATTTGCAGTTGCAGAATCGGTGAGCTTTGTATTTTCGCTTACGGAGTGAACGAGTTCGTTTTTCACAGCAGACAAATCAACGGTTCTCGTGGCTATGTCAAATTGCTTGGCAATGGCCAAAGCATCTGTTTTGTCTATCTCGTAATTTCGCTTTGAACCGCAGGGCATAATTATGCCAACTGTATCGTTGCAAGCAATTTTGCAAAGAATCCCAACAAGTGCGCTATCTTTGCCGCCGCTATTCCCATAAACAATGCCGTTTGCACCCGCAGACTTTATGAGGTCGCGTATAAATTCAACACGTTGCTTTGTTTCAATTTCATAGTTTCTCATATACCCGCCAAGTTGTAGAAAGAAGTGTATCTAAATCAGAATATTTTGCTTGCCAATCTAAAAATTCTTTTGCATAAGCAGGATTTGCAAGAACAACAGCTGGGTCGCCTAGTCGCCTGCCTGTTATTTTATAATTTATTTTTTTCCCAGAAATGCGCTCCGTTGCTTTTATAATTTCCAAAACGCTGGTACCGCTATTAACACCTAAATTGAGTGTAAAACTATCGCTTTCTTGCAACTTGTCAAAAGCCATTCTGTGTGCTATTGCCAAATCGTTTACGTGAATATAATCTCTAACACCAGTGCCGTCTTTGGTTTCGTAATCATCTCCAAAAACATCAACAAAGGCTCTTTTGCCCGCAGCTACTTCCATAACAATAGGAATCAAATTTGCCGGATTCTGTTCCAAACCACTTATTCTGCCTTTAATATCGTAGCCTGCTGCGTTGAAATAACGCAAAGAGGCATATTTTATGCCCTTTAATTTTCCATACCATTTCAAAAATTGCTCAATGGCAAGTTTTGTGTAGCCGTAATAATTTTCTGGCTCTGTTGGGTGTTTTTCGTCTATAGGCAGGTACTTTGGGTTGCCATAAACAGAGGCAGAACTGGAAAACACTATATATTTAACACCGTGCTTTGATGCACCGTTTAAGATATTCAACGAACCTGTTATATTATGAACGCTGTATTTTTCTGGCTGAGTCATGGATTCGCCCGCTGCTTTTAGTGCTGCCAAATGTACAATGCCAGTGGGTTTTACACTGCCTAGAAATTCATCTAATTTTTGAACGTCTAAAATATCTTCGTGTGCAAAACTCGCCTCTTTGAACAAATTTTGCCTTAGGCCGCTGCTCAAATTATCGTAAACAAAAACCTCATTACCAAAATCCAAAAGCTCTTTTGTTACGTGCGAACCTATATAACCAGCACCACCTATAACAGCTATTTTCATAGGTTTAGAATCCCTGTCCTATTATAAAGTTAAACTCCATTGAACCAACGCTTGGGGCATCGTAGCCGCCAAATTCACCTGGGTCAAGAGGCCAAGCAAAATCAAAGCCTATAATACCAAGCATTGGAACTATAACACGGAAACCAAATCCAAAATCCCTTTTAAACGAAGAAATATCCCACTCGCGGAGCGGCGAGCCAATATCTTTGCTAACCTTTTCGCTTGTGGAATAACGCTCGCCAAACACATTTCCTGCATCAAAGAACAGAGGAAGCAAATAAAAACGATTGGGCGCAACAGGCCATGTTAATTCCGCACCAAAATACTGATAGCTGCGACCAAGCCTATATGCCCCAAGAGAACCAGAAGTATAGCCGCGCATCAAACCCTTGTAGCCAAGTGCACCGCCCATTTGGTAAAGAGTGCGGTATTGCAAAGAACTTCCGGTTATAACACCAAATTCATTCACTATGCCAAGAGCGAGTTTATCGGAATAAAGCGGGAACCACCATTTTATGCTCAAGTCGGTTTGCAAAAAGCTAAAATCTCCAGCCAAGAAATGCGGAATAGCCCATGAGGTTGATAGTACATAGCGAGAACCTTCGGTTGGGAAAATAGGCAAATTCTTATCGTCTCTAATTATAACAAAATCAAGTGAAGCTTCGTTTCCGGTAAAGAGAACAAGGCTGCCATCAACATTTGGTCCCTGCTCATTTCTTTGCCAGCTCACACCGCTTTGCACATAAAAATAATCATCTGGCCAAGTGAGCCTGCGCCCCAAATAAACACTACCACCATAGCGGAGAATATCGTGTGAGTAGCCATAAGAATTGCCTCTCCACCAAGAGTAATTCGCAGATGCTCCTATTTTAGTTGGGGTATCAAAAAGCCAAGGTTCGGCAAAACCGAGTGAAATGCTCTTTTTATCCATTCCGTATTCGGCATTCATATTTGCCGATTGGCCATCTCCCATGCAACAGTTTGGAATGGAAAGGTTAAGGGTGAATACCAAGCCATCTGCTTGGCTATATGCCGCTCCCGCCCCAAATTGCCCTGTACCAGCTTCGCGCTCAGAAACCGCAAAAACCAAATCCACATCTTGCTCGCCAGCAGGCTGAATATCTGGCACCACGTTGTCAAAATAATTCAACTGCATTATATCCCTAAAGCTACGCTCCAAAAGGGATTGCCTGTAAGTATCGCCTGGGTATAGTTTAATTTCTCTGCGTATAACTTTATCTTTTGTTTTTGTGTTTCCGCGTATATGAACCTTGTGAATTTGAGCTGGCAAACCCTCTCGCAAGGCAAAACTTAAATTGACAATGGTATCATTCACAAAATTTTTTGTTTCTTCCATCTGCACAAATAAATATCCGTCTTCTCTATAAGAATCGGTAATGGCTCTTTTGGTGGCTTCGTACAGATAGTAATCAAAAACATTGCCGCTGTCTAAGCGAACTTGTGCTTGTAAAAATTCAACGGGTAAAACCTCATTGCCTATAAAATGCACACTGCCTGCATAATACTTTCTGCCTTGCTTAATTTTTATAGATATGCGCACATAGCTTGCCGTATTAACGCTATCGTACTGCATAAGGGCAGGGATGGTTTCTTCCAGAGAATAACGGGTTAAAAGTTTTTCTTCGTAGGTGGTGCGTTTTTTTATTGAAAGCAAGCTATCTATGCGAGAATTTTTCCAAACCTTGCCCTTTAAGCTCTTTATCCACTCCTTTCTAATTGCGCTGTATGTTATTATGTTATTCAAAACATCTGCCGCCAATTTTTCGTTTTGTACATCTGGCAAAGGAAAAGCCTGTGCATCTCCCATTTTTGCCCTGTGTTCCCTGTAATAATGAGAAGACATGGCCATTGCCTTGCCAATTAAATAGTGCAGGGGATTTTCCTTGTCTTGCATATTTTTGTTGAGCTGGGAATAGAGTATGGGCAAACTTGAACTTTTGCGCGACATGCGCCCCAAATAAAAGCGGCAAGTGGAATCGGGCATATAATTGGCATTGTATTCCAAAAGTTCTGCATCTAAAAAGCCATAGTGCCTAGCCACATTTATAACGGTATCCCTATCCGAATTGAAAACATCCATTTTGAAATCACCGCCTCCCCACCAGGAATCCGTTTTTGTGAGCATACGGTCAAGAAATTCCTCTTTGGGTATGTTATCATTGCCAGAAATCAAAATGGAGTCCACTTTTACCTTATTTCCTTCGCTAATATATATTGTAACTCTATTTTTATGACCCTCAACTGGAATTTCTTTGAGCCAAACCTCAACTAGCAAATACCCCTGAGAACGATAATGGTTTAAAATTGCCTGCCTATCGCGTTCCAAATCGCTTTTGCTGTAAACATTGCCTTTAATTATTCGTGTTTTCAGCCTAAGGTCTTCTTCTGTAATATCATCGTTGCCTTCTATGAGCAGGGTGTCTAGGGCAGGCTGCTCGGCAACCTCAAAAATCAAATCCAAATCTCCATTCTCGCCATATCTGGCAAAGGCTTTAATATCGCTGAACATTCCGGTTTCATAAAGAGATTCTATGGATTTTTTAACTTGCTCCGCCAAAACAGAAGGCTGGTATTTCGTATTTTCTTTCACGGATATGCGTGATTTGAGCGAATGAGTGTCTGTATATAAAACTCCCTCTATGCTTATGCTGCCAACTCTATTGCTCTCCGAAGAACTCAAAGGCATATCAACGAATTGTGCAAAAGCAGAAACGCACAAAAACAATAAAAATAATAGTATTCTAAAAAACATTGAAGGTTAAATATAGTAAACGCAAATTTTACTACCTTTCTTTTGTGATTCACCCTTCCGCAATAGTCTCTGACAAAGCCGAAGTTTGCCAAAGCGCAAGCATAGGTCCTTGGTGCGTGGTGGAAGATGGGGCAAAAATAGGGGAAAATGTTGTTTTAGACACAAGGGTTCACGTTTTTGGCAACACGAGCATTGGGGAGGGAACCCGCATTTTTGACGGAGCCGTGATTGGCGGAGACCCGCAAGCATTGAAATATGAAGGGGAGCAGACTTTTTTGGAAATAGGCGAAAATTGCACCATAAGGGAATACGCTACCGTAAACAGAGGCTGTGGGGAAAACTCGGTCACCAAAATCGCAAATAATGTTCTTTTAATGGCATATTCCCATATTGGGCACGACTGCTTTTTGGAAAAAGGGGCGGTTATTTCCAATGGGGTGCAGCTTGGGGGGCATGTTAGAGTAGGGGAGTTTGCTACCATTGGAGGCGGGACTTATGTTCAGCAGTTTGCAAAAATAGGAGCCTATTCGTTTGCGGGCGGAACACTCAAAATAGACAGAGATGTGCCACCAGCAGGCAGAGCCCTTGGCAATCCGGCACGTTTTGCGGGGCTAAATTTACACGCCTTGCGCAAACACAATTTTTCGGAAGATAGAATAGCCCTTTTGGAGAAAAATTACAGGGAATTGTATCGCAGCGGCAAGCCTCTGGCAGAGGCAATTTTGGATTTTGCTAAGGAAAAAACGGACTGCGACCCGCTTTTAAGCGATTTTTTTAAGGATTTTGATGGCAAAGTGAGCCTTTTGCCCTTGTTTTCCCCCTGATTTTTTACTATATTTTAAACCTACAATTT
>Ga0182472_107349_pt1 | contig 11780 bp, 10 predicted proteins | sample TergutNc150P3_FD_120804 | JGI IMG/M metagenome (GOLD analysis project Ga0182472, IMG submission 120804)
GCCAGGAACCCCAGCTACCACGGCATCAAAGTCTCTTAGGCTCACGTTTATTTCCACGCCATATACAACATCGCACATCCTATCAAATTCTTCCACAGAAAAGGGAGGCGGTGCACCTAGCTCTAGGCTTGGCAAACTTGAAAGCAAATAAGCTGCACTCATTCCCTAGCCCTTAATTGCCTGCTGAACTATTTTTGCAAGAGCAGGGCGAAGTATTGCAGATAAGGCATCTGCTATAGCCTCTTTTGTCCATTCCTGACTAACCTTGCCGTTATCAAAAGAAAGCCTAAAACCTGCGAAAATTCCGCTGTCGCTTTGAACAGTTACTCCTGCTCCCAACTTTTTTTGGAATTCTCCAGTTACAAACGAGGCAAGCTTTTTTGAATCTTCTTCCGAAAGAGAAACCGTTGCCTGCTTGCCTGTGTAGCCAGTGGCAAGAGTCAAGAGAAGTTTCTGCATAAACTCTGGGGTCAAGGATTTTTCCACATTTAAACCTAGCACCCCAAGCACGGACTTTTCCACACCTTGAGACACGGCAAGTACAACGTCTCGAGCTGCCTGTACAAGGGTCTTTTCGCTTCGCTCTGCGTAAGCCTGTGAATCTTTATCGGCTTTTTCAAGCTTAGAAACGGCATTTGCCTCCGCTTCTTTCACTATTTGGGCCGCTTTAGCCTTTGCCTCCGCCAATATACGAGAAGCCTCCGCCTCAGCCTTATCCACGGCCTCGGTTTTGATTTTATCTATCAAATGTTGCAATTCTTCTGCCATAATTATCTCCAAGCTGCTATAATATAGTAAATTTTTCAGCTACTTATACCTTTCTAGTTCGTTTGGAGTAAATATAGGAAAAAAATTCTAAATTCCCTCCTATGCAAATTACAAATTCTTCACAGCTCAGCGGGGTGTTCCCTGCTCTCTTCACTCCCCTGAAAAACGATGATTCCGCTTGTTTGCGCAATTCAATAGATTATGAAAAAGCCAAAAAAATGATAGATGACCTTATAGAGGCAGGTGTACACGGTTTTGTACCCGTTGGAACAACCGGACAAAGCGCAACGCTCAGTACCGAGCAGCATTTGGATTTTATAAAATTTGTGTTGGACTATGTGGATGGCAGGGTACCTATAATAGCAGGAGCTGGCTCCAATAGCACAAGGGAATCCGTTGAAATGATAAAAGACATTCTAAAAATCAAAGAAGTTCCAATGCTCTGCGTAACAGGCTACTATAATAACCCACCACAAGAGGGAATTTATGCCCATTTTAAGGCTTTGAGTAGTGAAACAGGCGCAAAAATTATCCTCTACAACGTGCCAGGACGTACCGCAAATTACATACACCCCAATACCGTGATAAAACTAGCCGAAGATAAAAACATAATAGGTTTAAAGCAAGCCGTTGAATTTAGAATTGGCGAAAAATATCACGAAGACACAAAAAGCATAGCAGAGCATACCAAAAACCTAGATTTTGCCCTTATTTCCGGTGAAGACGGTGCCTTTATAGATATGCTTGAACTAGGTGGCGTAGGATTGATCAGCTCAACTGCAAACATCCCCGAAGCAGCAAAAATTTTCGTTGAGTTATACAACTCTTTCAACAAAAAAGAATTTGAAAAATGCGACAAATTGCAAGACGATGCAAGAGATTACGTAGAAGCCGTATTCAGCCGCAAAAACCCAATCCCCTTAGGAACTTTCTTCAACAGCCCACTCCTACTCCCTCTAGTAAGCGTCAAAAACACCGAAAGAGGAGACGAAGCCGAAGCCCGCATATACAAACTAATAAAAGAAAAAGCGCAGAGTTTGTTGAAATACAGTGGCTAGTGGGGAGCGGCTAGTGGCTAGTGGTTTAAGAATCCTGACAATCCTGATCATCGGGGGAATCGGGGTTCAGACGAATGCACACGAATTAGAATCTTCTTGGGTTTGGAGTGCGGCGGTTCAGAATAAAAAGGGTAAAACGGATTCTCTTGTATTTGCACAACTTGCGCAAATAGAGGTTGGGAGTCCGGTGGTTCTTTCGCAAGTTCCAAGGGCAGAACGTTCTTTGCTCAGAATGGGATATTTTTCCAAAACTGGTGAAGTAAAATTTTATCGCATAGCAAACAGAAATAGGCTTGTTCCGGCATTTAATTTAACCGATGCAACTGCGAATTTTGCAGAAGCATCGGTTGCTTTTGACGGCAGCAGCAATGAATATAACGGGCTTGTAAGGGTACAGCTTATGAATATTGCGGGGCGTGCCAGAGATTTTTCTTTGTCTGGGGAAAATTCAAAAAACTATCGGGCGGCAGAAATATTTTATAAAGAGCCTTTTATATTTGGACCTAAAGGTTCTTTAAAACTTCACGGCGAATTTGTGGAATGTGATTTAATAAGACAAAGAAATGTGGACTTGAAATATATTCATAATCTGGGTTGGGAATGGCAATACGGAGTTGGCGGCGGCTATAAAAACAACAAGTTGTTTTCTTCGCTTTTGCTAGGTTATGATAGCAGAGATAAAATTCCTCTTGCTTTCAAGGGTTTGTTTGCAGAGATGTCTGCTGAATTTTCAGAGTTTGTGGTTGCGGGGTTAAATGGAGCATATTACCAACCCTTTTCAAAAAACTGGACATTGCTTGTGGCTGCAAAGGGTTTTGGCATGCTGCCCTCAAAGGATTATTCAAGGGAAGATTTGTTTCTAATAGGTGGCAAAGATAATTTTATAGGATTAACTCCGCGTAGCATAAGAACAAGGGCTTATGGATTAAACGAGATAGATTTTCAATGGCACGGAATGGAAAAATCTGCTTTGCACATATTTGGGCAAAATGGAATTTACAGAAACCAAGCACCTATCAGAGGTTGGGAGCATATTTTAACTTATGGACTTGGTTGGGAACAAGGCATTTCAAATGCAAGCCTTGCAATTTACTATGCCCTTTTGCAAGGTATGCAACCAATAGATGGTCTGTTGAATTTAAGCGTTAGGATTGGATTTTGAGTTTTAGATCGGGGTTCAGACAACGGCGGCTCACAAAATTTCCCTTTGCAGAATTCCTTGTTTCATAATCAGATGTCTGTATGGTGTGTTTTTATAAAATGTTGGGTTGTGAGTTGCCATTATAACCGCTGTTCCGCTTGCATTTATTTTTTGGAAAATTCTAAAAACCTCGTTTGCATTTTCGGGGTCTAGGTTGCCTGTTGGTTCATCTGCAATCAAAAGGTATGGGCTGTGTATCATTGCTCTGGCAATGGCAACCCTCTGCTGCTCACCGCCAGAAAGTTCTGCTGGCAGAGAATTTTTCTTTTGCAAAATTCCAACAGCACTGAGAGTATCTAATACTTGTTTTTTTATTTCTGCTTGCGAAAAATTGCTGGAAACCAAAAGTGAAAGTGCAACATTTTCTGCAACAGTTCTGTCACCAAGCAATTTAAAATCTTGAAACACTATTCCTATTTTTCGCCTTAAAGCCTGTACACGCCCAAGGGATATTTTTTTGCTGTCAAAATGTTCACTCCCAAAATCTATCAAAACCTGCCCATTGCCTGCCTTGTCTGGAAATTCATCCATATAAATCATTTTCAAAAGCGTTGTTTTGCCCGCACCACTTGGTCCTGTTAAAAACACAAACTCGCCTTTGCTTATCTTCAAATTGACATTTGAAAGCGCAACATTGCCGCCATCATAAGTTTTTGACACGTGAAGGAAACTTATCATTTTAATAGAAATGTAGAAATTTCTATATTTGCATTATGGTTCCTTCGGAAGTAGCCCAGTCTCTCATAAACATAAATCCAAAGCTGGATATGGTGCTCATTGAAAAAACTGTGGCTTTTGTGATGGAAGCCCACAAGGGACAGTTGCGCAAGAGCGGTGAACCTTATATAAAACATCCAATAGAAGTGGCAAAAACTTTGGCAAATTTGAAAATGGATTCCGTGGTTGTAGCTTCGGGGCTTTTGCACGATGTGGTGGAAGACACAGTATTTTCCATAAAGGATATTCAAGATAATTTTGGAATGGAAATAGCAGAAATGGTGGATAGCGTAACTAAAATTTCTGATATACAAAAAGGAGCAGACAGAACGGCAAAAACATTCAAGAAATTTTTGGCTTATGTTTCAAAACGCCCACAAGTTGTGGCAATAAAACTCGCAGACCGCCTCAACAACATGTACACCCTGCAATACCTAAAACCCGAAAGGCAACGTGCCATAAGCGAAGAAACCCTTGATTTTTATGCACCACTTGCCCACAGGCTTGGGCTTTATTCATTTAAGTTTGAATTGGAAGATTTAGCTTTTAAATATCTGCATCCAGACGAATATATGGCTATAGAAAGTCATTTGCAATTAACCAACAAAGAACGCGAAGAATATATAAACTCAATAATTTTTCCGCTGAATATAAAAATGAACTTGGAACAATTGGACTGCGATATAAGAGGCAGGTCTAAGCACATTTACAGCATATACGAAAAAATGAAAAACAGAGGCTGTAAAATAGACGAACTCTATGATATTTTTGCCATTAGAATTATAGTCAATCAGGTGACCGACTGCTATACTGCTCTGGGTTATGTGCATAACCTATGGATGCCGCTATACAGCCGTTTTAAAGACTACATTGCCGTTCCAAAACCAAACCTCTACCAAAGCCTGCACACAACGGTTATAGGCCCGCATGGAAAGCTAGTTGAAGTTCAAATAAGAACCAAAGACATGAACGAAACCGCAGAGCACGGCATGGCTGCACACTGGGCTTACAAGTTCAATTTGAAACACGAAGAACTTGAAAAAAATATGGACTGGGTTAGCAAAATAACGAAAATGCAAAACGAAATTCCAAACTCAACAGAATTTCTCGGTTTTTTGCACGAAAGCCTTTTGCCAGAAGACTGCTACGCATGGACACCTCAAGGGAAAAAAATCACTTTGCCCTCTGGTGCAACCATTTTGGATTTTGCCTTTGCCGTACACACAGATTTGGGCTTGCATTGCCTGGGAGCCCGTGCCGGAGGCAATGTTTTGGGTTTGGATGCAGACATTCCAATGGGCGAAACTATTCAGATTTTGCAAAGCGATTCCCAAGAACCACAAGAAACATGGCTCTCCATAGTCAAAACCCAAAAAGCACAATCTGCAATAAGGCAATGGCTCAGAAAAACTATCACAACTCAATCTGAATTTTTAGGAAAAAAAATCTGGCAAAGGGAATTGCAAGGTTTAAAAATCTCAAAGGAAAATCATCCAAAAGATTCCGATATTTGCCATGCTTTTAAAGTTCAAAACATAGGCTCTTTTTACGAAAGCCTTGGCAAAAGCGAAATTCCTCTTAAAGATATTTTCAACTTCTTAAAGCGATATTCAGACGATTCTTATGCCTGGCAAAAACTTAAACTCTTCAACGTGTTTAGCTCGGCAGAAAACGCCCCCATAAGCATAGGTTACAACGAAAGGTTTTTGCTGAATTATGCCTCGTGCTGCAACCCTCTGCCAGGGGATAATGTTAGGGGAATTATGAAAAGCGGCAAGGGAATAGAGATACACAAGGAAAATTGCAAAATTTTGAATAAATTTCCACAGGAACAGCAAATATCCCTGCAATGGGAGCAGCAAAACGCAGCAAAACCTGAATTTAAATGTGTTTTCAGGATAGAAGCTACAGAAAAAATACAAATAGAAGACATTTTCAACGCGGTTTCAAAACACAACGCACTTGTAAAAAAAACTATATTTGAGAACAAAGAAGGACAGTTTAGGGGCAAGATAGACTTGCTCGCTTTTAATTCTGCTCAAGTAAAAAACATAGAGCAATCACTAAAAGCTATTGCTGGAATTCAAAGGATAAAACTTCTATGAAAGACACTATTAAAATTCATGTTCCCCCTTCGCAGCAGGTTATGCGCAACCGCACCTATAACCGCTACATGCGTAATTTGTACTACGAAAAGTCCAACTACCAATTCAGAAAAGTTAAAAAAATTACGGATGAAGATGTTTTGTCTCAAGAACCAGATTTACTAGTGGAACTTTGTGATTTTTTGAAACATTTAGATGTGTGCCAGTATTATGCAAAACAAGCTGTTTATTGCGATAAGCACGAAAAAGCAGTACCCTATTCCCAAGACCACCATTGGGGAATTATGCAAGAAGAAGTTTTGTTGGTATATTTTTTGGAAGAGCAAATTTCCAGTGCCAAATATATGATGAGCCATATAGAAACAAACTTAAAAATACAATCTTTCGCAAAAAAAACTGAAAATGATGTTGTTGTGAATCATATACTCTCCAACATAGACGAATTAAATAAAGACGCAGAAAGAGATTTGCATTATTTTTGTGATAACATTGAAAAGAGATACAAGATAGGAAATAAATTATTTGGTATTCTACAAGAATTGCAAAATTTTCAGTAAATGGGGGGATTTATGGAAGAGAGAGAAGAATTCTCAAAGCCGCAACGTTTTATAAGCGGAGCGAAAGCCGTAGAGGAAATGCTCAAGAAAAAGCCGGGTTTAGTTCATAGGGTGTTGTTTAAGTTGAAAAGTGGCAACGTCAAATTATATGAATTGCAAAAACTTGCCGAGAAAGTGAATGTTCATGTTCAACAGGTAGAAGAAAAAACTTTGGATAAGTTCACAAAAAGGCATGGCGGTGTTATTGCCCTTTGCCACGAAAAAGCAATGATGCCATGGAACGAGATACGGCAAATTTTAATGGAAATAAAGCAGAACGATATTCCCTGCAAAGTTGTGGTAGCCGCAAATTTAGAAGACCCACATAATCTAGGGGCTTGCATTCGTTCTTCCTTTGCTCTTGGTGTTAATGTTATGTTGCTTCCAGCAAAAGGTTCTTGCGGACTAACACCTGCTGTGGAACGAAGTGCGGCAGGAAGCCTTGAAAAAATGGCTCTTTGTCGCCCAGGCAATCTTGAATTTGCCTTGAAAGAACTTAAAGAAGCTGGTTATCAGATTGTTGGTTTAGACGGGCGCAGTGAAACACTAATAACCGAATTTGAATTTTCCAAACACCTTGTTATGGCAATTGGCGGTGAAGATAAAGGACTTCCGCCATATATAAAAAAATTCTGCGACCACGTTGTGAAAATCCCAATGTCTCCAGAAGCTCATTCCTACAACGCAAGCGTTGCCCTTGCACTAGGGTTATATACGGCAACACTTTAAGATAAAGGTAAGTGCCGCAATATCCCCCGCTCTAACCCCAGCAACTTTGGCGGCAGCACCCAAAGTTAATGGCTTTGCCGCACTCAGTTTTTGCCTTGCCTCAATGCTCAAAGCACTTATTTTTGAATAGTCAATATTCTCTGGAATTTTTAGGTTTGCCATTTTTTGCAAATTTGCTATTTCCTCTTTTGCCCTCACAAAAAAACCGCTGTAAAGTTCTTCCGAAAGCAAATGCCATTTTTCTTTTCTAGTTAAAGGAATGTGCGGGGCTGCTATTTCAAAAAAGGTTTCTGCTTTCACGCCCGGTCTTTTCAACACCGAAAGCCACCTTGTTTTCTCCGCTACTGGCGCTTGACCGCTCTCTGCCAAAATGGGTGCGATTTGCTCCGGTTCTCCTGAATTTTCGCTCAAAAATTTTCTAGCCTCCTCTACCCTGCTCCTCTCTTCCTTGTAATTTTTCCATTCATCACCGCTCAACATTCCAGCCTTGTGCGCTTTTTCACAGAGCCTTTGCTCTGAATTATCCGCTCTTAAAAATAAACGATATTCCGCTCGGCTTGTAAACATTCGGTAAGGTTCGTTCCATTCCATTCCTGTGATGTCGTCTATCAAAACACCGATGTAGCTCTCTGCTCTTGAAAGTATAAATGGTTCTTTGCACTTTATTTTCAAAGCGGCGTTTATGCCTGCGATTATGCCCTGTGCAGCTGCTTCTTCGTAGCCGCTTGTTCCGCACACTTGCCCTGCAAAATAAAGACCGCAGTGTTGTTTGCTTTCAAGAGTTGGGTGAAGTTCCGTAGCGTGAATCGCATCGTATTCAACGGCATAGCCAATTTGCAAAACACGTGCATTTTTTAGCCCAGGTATTGTGTGCATCGCTTGTATTTGCGCTTCTTCGGGCAGGCTTGAACTGAAGCCGTTTATGTAAATTCTGTTTGCTTCTTTTGTTTCTGGTTCCAAAAATAATTGGTGGCTATCTTTGTCTGCAAAACGTTTTATTTTGTCTTCTATGCTTGGGCAGTAGCGTGGTCCAAGTCCTTGGATTTTGCCTGTGAAAAGAGGGCTTTTTTCAAAAGCGGTTTCTAAAATTCTGTGCGTTTCTTTGGTGGTTCTGGTTAGGTAGCACTTTGCAGAATTGCATAAATTTTTAACATCTGTTTTGCTGCTAAAAGTCCAAGGGTTTGCATCGCCTATTTGAACTTCGCACTCGGAAAAATCAACGCTTGCGGCATCTATGCGACTTGGGGTTCCAGTTTTTAGTCTGCGTGTTTTTATGCCAAGTTTGCCAAGCGATTCTGGGAGTAAATCTGAACTCGGTTCATTCACTCTGCCACCGATGCTAACTTTGTCTAATCCTGTGAACATTTTTGATTTGAAAAAAGTTCCGCTTGCGATTATAACCGCTTTGCATTGTATTTGCACATCGCTTTGCAACCCAACTTTCCAACCCTTTTCATTTTTTTCAAGCGAAACCGCTTCGCCTTCTATTATTTCCAAGCCTTCTAAATTTTCCAAAGTTTTTCGCGCAATTTCGCTATACAAATTCATATCGCACTGGGCGCGGTTTCCCCAAACGGCAGGTCCTTTGCTGGAGTTCAGTGTTCTGAACATTATCCCTGCTTGGTCTGCCAAAACCCCCATTAACCCACCCATAGCATCAATATCGCGCACCATTTGCCCCTTGCCAACCCCACCTATAGCCGGATTGCAACTCATGCGGCATATACTTTTTTTGTCAAAAACGAGCATCGCGGTTTTTACGCCTATTTTCCAAGCTGCGTTTGCCGCTTCAATGCCGGCGTGACCGCCGCCTATTACTAATGTGTCAAAGTTCACAAAAGGAAAATATGAAATTTGCTAAATTACTCTTTATGAAAATACTTAACTCTACCCTGCTCCCAAGGCTCAGGCTACTGAGCGCACTAGCAATGATTGCAGTAGCCCTTGTTATAATGACTGGCTGTGGCAAAAAAGTGAGCCGCATTGGTTCCGACACAACAACAGACCTTTCTGGCAATTGGAACGATACCGATTCTCGCCTAACGGCAGAAGAAATGTTAAACGACTGTTTAACTAGGACTTGGTATCAAGACTTTTTGCGTACCAAAAATGGCGAAAACCCAATTATTGTGATAGGGCAAATTCGCAATCTCAGCACCGAGCATATTAACACAGGTACTTTCATAAATGATATTCAACGGGTTCTAATAAACTCCGGCAAGGTGGATTTTGTGGCAAATGCCGAAGAACGCAGGCAACTCCGTGCCGAAATTGACGACCAAAAAGGCAATTCCACAGACGAAACTGCCAAAGAACGTGGGCAAGAAACAGGAGCAGACATTATGCTCACTGGTTCAATCAACTCCATAATAGACCAAAGCGGCGGCGAGCAGGTGAAATTTTATCAGATAGACCTTGAACTAACAAATCTTCAAAGCCACAAAAAATTGTGGATTGGCAACAAAAAAATCAAAAAGCACGTTGAAAAAAGCGCTTTGAAACTGTAAGTGGCTAGTGGTCAGTGCGATCTCTGATATTAATTCTGTCATTTGCCGTATTTCTGGCTTCTTGCGCAAACCCGGCAAAGCTCAGAGCCGAGAATGTTTCCAAAACAGCCAGCTTGGGTAACTATCAAGCTGCAGTAGATAACATTGAAAAAAATAAAAATGACCTTTACGGTACTGGAGATTCTTTTTTGCTTGAATTTGATTTGGGTATTTTGCATCACTACAATCAAAACTACAAAGAGAGCATAAAACATTTTGCATACGCAGAGCAAATTTTGGATGATTTGTATTCACGCTCAATTACCAACGAAGCAACAGCACTGCTCACCAACGATAATATTCGCCCTTATCGTTCTTACCCCTTTGAAATACAATGGCTTTACCAAACGCAAATTTTAAACTATTTGGCTCTTGGTGAAATAGACGAAGCCGTTGTTGAAGCTCGCCGTGCACTTTTGGCAATTCAAAGCCTGCAAGAAAAAGAAGAAAATAAGTTTAACGAAAGCGGTACTTTGCAATACCTAATAGCCTTGTCTTATGAATGGCAAAAATCCGAAGATGATGCCCGTATTGCTTATGAGCATGCAAAAAAAAGTTTTGCTAATTCTGGCTATACTCCAAAACTTGCAAATCAAGTTCCTAAAAATGAGCAGGAAATTATAGTTATTGGCTATGCGGGTTTAAGCCCTCTTTTAGGGGAAAATAAATTTTGGGGAACTTATGCAAAAGATGGTGCTCTGCTTTTGTACTATAGTGATGCAAACGGGCAAAGCCAGAGCATATTGATTTCTGCTATGAATTTGGGAGGATCTGGTTTTAACGGTGGTACGGTAACAATTCAGTTTGCCATTCCCAAAATGGTGGAAAGAGAGTATCAAAATTCTGCTTTTGCAGTAAATGTGAATGGGAGTTCAAAAACAACCGAGATATTTTCAAACACAAAAAATTTCATTAAAAAAGATTTAGAAAACGCTCAAACAACAATGCTAATAAGAACTGCAAGCAGGGTAATTTTGCGTACCATAGCGGCAAGCAAGGCAAAATCAAAAATTAAAACGGGAAATGGCTTGGCAGATTTTGCTTTGAATGTAAGCACAGATATTGCCACTGGTTTAATAGAAAACGCAGATTTACGGATAGGTTCTGCGCTGCCTCAAACAATTCAAATTTTGCGCATTCCTGTTGAACCAGGAATGCATTCGGTAAAAATTGACGTATTAGATAAATCCGGCAGAAAAACCGGTTCTTTCGCAGAGCAATCCGTAAATGTGAAAAAAGGTGAAAAAGCATTTATCTTTGCACCCGCACTGAAGTAGCATTTAGGGCAGGCACGGAGACTGCCCTACAAACGTATCATTATATTCCATCCCCACCACCCTCAACAACTCGCCTATAATACCATCCGCATTGTAGGCTTTGGCACGTTCAATGGCTGAGTTGCGAAATTCAGTTGCATTGCCGTTAGATAAAAATTCTATGGCAGCTTGTTGCATTTCTTGCTGCGTTTCAACCAAAAAACCGCATTGTTTATGCTTTATAATATCCTTTGGACCTTTTGTATTGTAAGCAACCACAGGCAAACCGCAACTGAGTGCCTCCAGCACCACCATCGCAAAAGTATCAAAGCGAGATGGAAGCACCAATATATCTGCCGAAGTGTAAAGAATGGGTAGTTTATCCTGTGCTATCCAATTGAAGAAAATAGCATCTGGATTTTCACGTTGCAGTTGCTCCATAGCGGGTCCCTTGCCAACCACAACCAATTTTACATTGTCAAATTTTTTCTTCGCTTCGCTGTAAAGGTCGGTTAATTCAAGCACTCCTTTTTCCTTGCTCACACGACCAACATAAAGAATTACGCGGCAATTTTCGTCTAATTTAAACGCAACCCATTTATCGGGCTTATGCGGCTTAAAGCGTTCATTTACCCAATGCGCCGTTTGGTGTACGCATTCAGGATTCAAATTCATTTGCGTTCCCGAAAGCCATTTTTTCTGGTCGGAATTTAGCACCAGCACTTTGTCAAAGGCGTTGTAAAAAACACGTAGCAAACGGCGCACTCTGCTTAAATTGTGCCCTTCTATATTTAGCACCTTGCG
>Ga0182472_107350_pt1 | contig 11772 bp, 10 predicted proteins | sample TergutNc150P3_FD_120804 | JGI IMG/M metagenome (GOLD analysis project Ga0182472, IMG submission 120804)
GCAAGACGCCAATAAAGAGCCTGAATACGCAACTCCTGTACTTGATTGGAAGTAGCAACAAAAATTCCGAGCGGAACTGCTCCTTTATCATACATAACATCGGTTGCTTTGGAGACTGTATCCAAGCTTCTTACCGTATATATCCCCATAAACGCCGTTAAAGCTGCTAAAAACAAGAAAGATGCTATTAACTTTGCCCCTATTTTGATGTTTTTCATTTGAAAACCTCTGTTTTAAAAATCACTTGAGGTAATGTAGTAAATAGGTTAATTTAACGTTTGGGATATAGAATCAGAATCTGTGGTTGGAGGCAAAGAATCTAGGATTTTTGGGGTGGGATTTGTCAAAATACTGTCTATTTTCTCTACCCTATGGTAACCAATGGAATCTAGGCTGTCTATACGGTAACCCAGGTCCATTGCGTTTTCGTAGCATTCCTTGGCTTCTAAAAAGCTGTCTGTGGCAAACAAAGCCTCGCAATGTGCGTAGTGGCTATATGTTTTTTCTTTAGTACTTGTGTGGTAATACCAAAAGCCAAATATCAATGCTCCCAAAACCAAAAGGAAAATAATATCACTTTTCCCCATAAACTTGGAGCCACCATCGCCATCCTCATCATCTTTCTTCAAAAAACTAATTAACACAATTAAAATTCTCCTTTAGCTAATTCTTTTCGCATTTCTTTGTAATCTTCTAAATAAGCCTTTGCCTTTGCGGCTATTGCCTGAGGCGTGTAGCCAAATTCTTTTTCCAAAACAGTAAAAGGGGCAGATTTTCCAAATTCAGACAAACCCCAAGAATATCCCAATGGACCTACAACCGGAGCAAATACAGAAGGCAAGCCACTGGAAACAGCATAAGCGGCTCCCCAGCGAGGTATAAGTGCCTCGCGCTCTTTTTGCGGCAAATCCAAGAAAAGTTTTGGACTCATAATGCTTACAACTCTAACAGAAATCCCTTCGCTACGAAGCAACTCCGCCGCCTGACAACATAAGTAAACATCGGAGCCGTTGGCGGCAAACGTTAAATTTGGATTTTCTGCGTTTTGCACAATATAGCCTGCGGCACAGGTTTTTGAATGTGGAGCTTCCAATGGAGGCATTGTTTGCCTAGACAATATGAGGGTTGTTGGGCTATCTCCATTTGCCATAGCCATTTCCCAAGCAAGCGTTGTTTCAGCTGCATCTGCGGGTCTTAAAACTAGCATGGAAGGCTTGCCATTTGGCAATTTCATATTTTCTAGCAAGCGAATTTGCGCCTCTTGTTCCACAGGCTCGTGAGTGGGACCATCTTCGCCAACCCTGAAACTATCGTGTGTGAATAAGAATTTAACAGGCAAAGCCATTAGCGATGCAAGCCTTAAAACGGGCTTCATGTAATCGCTAAACACAAAAAATGTTGCACAAGCGGCTGTGAATTCGCCGTGCAAAACAATGCCACAAACTACAGAACCCATAGTTAGCTCGGCAACGCCGGCTTGCAAAAATGCACCACTGAAATCATCGGGTTTGAGTATGCCTGTTTTATCTAAAAAGGCTTGAGTGTTATCACTGTTAGAAAGATCTGCCGAAGAGCAAACCATATTTTTTTGGTTGTCTGCAAGCCAAGCCAAAATAGCACCAGAATTCACCCTTGTGGCAACGCCCTGTTTTTGCGGAACAATGGAAAAATCCAAAACCGGAGCTTTATTCTTTTGCCAATTTTCCAAATCTGCTGCCAAATTAGGGTATGTTTCTTTCCATGTATCAAATCTGTGCTGCCAAGAATCGGCTTCTTTTTGCAGTTCTGCCAAGCGATTATCAAAAAATTCTTTAACTTCGGGCCAAATAACAAAGGGATTTTGTGGATCTCCGCCTAGGCTCTGTATGGTTTGAGCAGCAGAAGCTCCAGCCGCATCTATAGGCTGCCCATGCGTTGAGACTTTGCTCTCAAAGGGTTTGCTCTCTGCATCTTTAATTCCTTTTCCCATAATGGAATTACCTATTATGAGAACGGGTTTTTCTGTTTCGGCATAAGCGGCTGCAAGAGCCTTTCTGAGTTCGTCTATATTGTGACCATCCACGCTATAAACTCGCCAACCCCATGCCTCATATTGAGCGGCCACGCTGTGGCTCATAACCTCGCTTGTGGGGCTGGAAAGCTGAATTCCGTTTGAGTCAAAATAGCATATAAAATTGGAGAGTTTCAAATGCCCGGCTATACGACCAACGCCATAGGCAACTTCTTCTTGAATGGTGCCATCAGATAAAAGGCACACGGTTTTGTGCTCAAATAGTTTTCCAAGGCGATTCACCAAAATTCGCTCTGCTATTGCCGAACCCAGTGCCAAGCCGTGCCCTAAACCAAGTGGACCAGAAGTATTTTCTATTCCGCGTTCCACATCTAAATCTGGATGCCCTGGCGTGTGGCTATCCAATTGCCTAAAATTTTCCAAATCTCTCAATGTCAGCTTATTTGCAAAGCAGAGTACAGAATAAAATACCGTGGACATGTGCCCCGGATCCATGAAAAATCTATCTCTTGCGCGCCAATAAGGGTCTTTTGGATTGAATTTTAAAAATTCGCCATATAATATGGAAAAGAACTCCGCAGCGCCCATAGAACCGCCCGGATGCCCAGATTTAGCTTTTTGTACCATTGCCGCAGACAAAATTCTAGTATTGTCAGCAGCTCGGCTGATTACTGCATTATGCAAAACAAACCTCACAATTAGAGCCTAAATATAGCAAATTTTGGGGAAAATTTCAAGGGGTAGGGGTTCTGTTAGTAGCCAATCACCTATCTTCAGTTAAATCTTTCCCGGAATAGCTAATAAAATCATTGGTCTTATCAGCTCTTTTGTAAAATTTAGAAGGTCCAATCGTCATAAGAATTGAATATTATGCTTTCATCAGTCCAATTGCCAACGTTATTTACTTTAGGGAACATAAAGCAGAAGAAGCTCGTGACATTTGGCAAAGATATGATGTAAAAATTAGTTCATCGTTGCTTAAAATAGAAACCAATGTTGTTTTGAGAAGAAGCCATAAGCAAAATAATCCAAATAATTTTTCATTAGAAGATAGGCTTTTTGAACTAGACAAATTTTTGAAAGATATTTTTTACAGGCGAATTGATGATGTGTTTAAAGAGCCTTATGCTCCACCCACCCAATCTGCGGCTTGCCTACATATAGTCTATTATAACATCCGTCCTTTCGCCGTCTCTCGTTTCGCTTTCCAAATGATAAAAACCTGTGCCGTTTATATAAGGTCTTAAATAGGTTATGAAAAGCAGGCGACATTCCCTTTCCAAAAAATCTATATCTTTAGGTTGTCTATGTTGTGAGAATAAGCTCTGTTTCCGACAGTTAACTCTCACCGCCTCTTGCACACCATTTATAGTCCAGTCTTTGTTTAATTTTTCATCTATTCTTTGGCATATTCTTGAAACCAAGTATGGGTAGCCATTGGTATAAGCTCTGATTTCCTTTGAGATAGACTCTATGTTCATTCCAGTTTTATGGTCTTTTTCATATTCTTTAAGCATTGAGGCTATTTCAGGCACGGAAAAAGACATATCCACTTCAAAATCAATGGCTATGTTCCAAGGGGAGGAAAGTTTCAAATTTTTTATATCGTAAACCCCGCAGAGAATAACAGATTGAAATGTTGCCCCTGATTTTTCCCTAAGCAAATACTTATCTCTAAGCATTCCTATAAATCGCAAAAATACAAGATTATTGGATGTTTTATCAGTTTCGTCTATTATTAAAACGATTTTTTTATCTTTGCATACTTTATCTAAAAATTTAGAATGCAAATACCAGTTACGTTGAATTCACGCATATATTGAAGATAGCAAATTGTCACTAAGTTACTATATTATCATTTCCGTATGCCAACACCCTCGGAACGAATCAAAGAATTAACCCTAAAGCTCAGTGAAGCGAACCGCCTTTACTACGAAGGCAAAACAACACTCTTTTCAGATATTGAATTTGACACAACCTTAAAAGAGTTGGAGGCTTTGGAAAAAGAATACCCGGAATTGAGGCGGGCAGATTCTCCCACTCAAACGGTTGGCAAAGAAAGCTCTGGCGATTTTATGCGAGTTGCCCACAAAATCCCAATGCTCTCAATCGCAAATACCTACAGCGAAACCGAGGTTTTGGATTGGCAGCGTCAACTTAGCAATTTGATAAGCGATAAAATTGAATATGCTTGCGAAATAAAAATAGATGGCGTTAGCATGTCTCTTTTGTACATAGATGGGAAACTAGTACGAGGGCTTACAAGAGGCGATGGAGAGTCAGGAGACGATGTAACCGCAAACATAAAAACCATAAAAGACATTCCGCATATTTTGAAAAATGCACCCAGCGGCGAACTTGAAGTTAGAGGCGAAGTGTATATGGAACACTGTGCATTTGAAAAATTAAACGAAGAAATGATTTCGCTTGGCAAAACTCCTTACGCAAACCCAAGAAACACGGCAGCTGGCAGTTTAAAACTAAAAGACCCAAAAGAAACAGAGAAAAGAGAACTGAGATTTTTCGCATACCAAATCCCAAACAACTCCCACTCTCAATTCCACAGCCAAAATTTGGATTTGCTGAAAAATTTAGGATTCAGGGTTTTTGAATATTTTGTAAAAGATTCAGTGCAGGGGATTTTTGAGGCTAGAGATTATTTTGATAATTTGAGAAAAACTCTGCCCTTTGATATAGATGGAATGGTTGTTAAAGTGAATAGCATTTCACAGCAACAAGAGGCGGGCAGAAATTCAAAGGCACCTCGTTGGGCAATAGCGTATAAGTTCAAAGCGGAGCGGGTTTATTCGGAACTTTTGAGCATTGATGTTCAAGTTGGGCGCACAGGAAAAATTACCCCTGTTGCAAACCTTAAACCCGTTCAACTCGGCGGCACCACGGTAAAAAGAGCAACCCTTCACAACTTTGATGAAATAAAAAGGCTGGATTTGCGAATAGGCGATATTGTTGGCATTGAGAAAGGTGGGGAAATTATCCCGAAAATAGTGGAGGTTCAAACCGAAAAAAGAGCCGAAAATGCGGAGCCTGTGAAAGAGCCGGAGTTTTGCCCCGTTTGTGGGGAAAAATTGCAGAGGGAAGAGGAGGTGGATTTGCGTTGTGAAAATTTGCAGTGCAAGGCGCAGTTGCTCGGATTTTTGGAATATTTTGTTTCTCGCAAGGTTATGGAAATTGAAAATCTTGGCGAAGCTTTATTAGATGTGCTTTTGAATAAGGGTATTATAAAAGATGTTTGGGATATTTACTATTTGAAAAAAGAGCAGTTGGTGGTTTTAGAAAAAATGGGCGATCGCAGTGCGCAAATTGTTTTGGAAGGCATAGAAAAGAGCAAGGGCAATAGCTTGGAAAGATTGCTTGCGGGGCTTGGTATTCGCTATGTTGGGGTGAATGGGGCAAAAATTCTGGCAAAGCATTTTAAAAATTTAGATGCGGTGGCAAAGGCAGAAAAAAAGGAATTGGAAAATATAAATGGAATAGGAGAGATAATTGCAGAGAGCGTTTATAATTTTTTCCATTCAAATTTGGGCGAAGAATGGGTGAAGAAAATAAAGGAAATAGGCATAAACACGGAATATAAAGGAGTGAGCGGAACTCTTTTTGCTGGGCAAACCGTGGTTTTAACGGGAACGCTCCCGACTTTAGATAGAGAAGAGGCAAAAGCAATTTTAGAGGCAAATGGCGCAAAGGTTACCAGTTCGGTTAGCAAAAAAACATCGTGGGTTTTGGCGGGGGAAAATGCGGGGAGCAAGTTGGAAAAAGCGAGGGAATTAGGTATCCCCATTTATGGGGAAGAATGGTTTAGGCAAATTACCGCTTAACGAAGATTTACTATATTACCCCCAATGGCAAAAATCCTTGTAGTTGATGACGAAGAAATTATGCGCGATATGGTGGCAGATAGCCTTGAACTTGGTGGGCATCGTTGCACGGTTGCGGCAAATCCGCAAATAGCTTTGGAGCAAATTTCTGTTGTGAATCCAGATTTGATAATTTCAGACTACAAAATGCCCGGAATGACAGGACTAGATTTGCTGAAAGCCGTGAAGAAAGACCGCCCTTCGCAGCCGTTTTTGATGATGACCGCATTTGGTTCCATTGAAATGGCAGTGGAAGCTCTGCAAAACGGAGCAGACCATTTTATAGAAAAAAAAGATTTTGAGCACGCAGAAATAATAGAACATGCCGTTGCTATGGTACTTGAAAAATACAAGTACAGAATGGAAAATTCCGCTTTAAAAAGACGTTTATGCGAAAAAAATTTCATTGGACACAGCGAAAAATTTTTGGCACTCAATAAATTTGTAGAAACCGTTGCACCTACAAATGCTTCTGTTTTAATAACGGGAGAATCTGGGGTTGGAAAAGAGGTTTTAGCTCGTGCTCTTCATTACCAAAGTTTGAGAGCAGGCGGCCCGTTTATCAAAATAAATTGCGCTGCATTGCCGGAGTCTTTAATAGAGAGCGAACTTTTTGGGCACGAAAAGGGAGCTTTCACAGGAGCCTTAAAAACACGGCGCGGCAAATTTGAACTTGCAGATGGCGGAACCCTTTTGCTAGACGAAATAGGCGAAATGCCGCTTGCCGCACAGAGCAAGTTACTCCGCGTTTTGCAAGAACGCACAGTTGTTCGCATTGGCGGAGACGATGAGATAAAAGTTGATGTTCGCATAATTTGTACCACCAATAGAGATTTGAAAAAAGAGGTGGAAAATGGAAATTTCAGGGAAGATTTATATTACCGCTTGAGCGTTGTGCCTGTGCATATTCCGCCGCTTAGAGAACGCACAGATGATATTCCAGATTTGCTGAATTATTTTATTGGCAAATTCAACGAAGAAAACGGTTGCGCTGTTGAAGAGGCAAGCGAAGAAACAGTGTCTATGCTTCAAGAGCAAATGTGGCCCGGCAATATTCGCCAACTGGAAAATGCCATTGCGCGAGCTATGGTGTTTTGCAAAGGTACAATTCTAACCCCAGAATTTTTTGAAATTGAAGGTGGCAAAAATGCGTCTGCTGGCAAAACAAAAAAGAAGGCATAATGCAAAACTCAAATGAACCATTTTGGAGCATAAAAAGGCAAAAAGCCTATAAAATTTCACGCATCATCTGGACCCTGCAAATAGCAATAGCATTACTAGCTTCAGTCGCTCTGATAGTTTATCTCATCTACGCTTAATTGCCCTGGGGCAAGAGCTTTTCCAATTGAGGCATAAGTTAAATTCGCACCCTCTTTCAAAGAACGAACTCGGCTTTCCTTTCCATGTTCGCCCATTGCAAAGGCAGCAAACAATTCAAATTTTTCCCCGTATTTTTTTGCGAAATCGTACAGAGGTTCTACATCATTTTTTGAATGAGCCATAGCTGCTACTTTGCACCCTTGAACTCCAAGTTCTAGGCATTCATCGGCAAATTCGCTTAACTCGCTCATATTTGGAACTCTATCAAATAAATGCCAGGAGCAAATTATTTTATGGCCTGTTTTTTCGGCTAACATTCCTCTTTCCAAGTCTATCCAGTCTAATGATTTGTCAAATAAACCAATTCTTTCGCTTGCTCTAGAATTTTTCCATTTTCCACCATCTTTTTCCAGCCTGATTGTGCCAAGTTTTAGAGCTTTTGGATTAAGCTCATAAACTTTTTGCAAAAGACCCGGCCAGTCGTCCATATTCTCAAATAAATCATAGCGAATTTCCAAAATCCCGCATTTTTTTATTGAAATAGCATTTTGCAAAACATCGGGGGCAATTAATCCTGCTATGAATTTTTTAGACATAATGGAAATGTAAAAAATTGTATAGAAAACGTTGACTAATTAGCTAGTATCGCTATAATTCCCTAATTTTTCTATAGTAGCCACTGATTAAGTCTGAATCTCGCAGTGGCGTTCCCCCCGTTAGCTCTCCGAGCGGAAAAAACGGGATGCTGATTGGATAAAAATTGAGGTTGTGAGTTAATCAGCATTTACTATATTTAGCATAGGTCAATGAAACTCTATCACGGAAGCAACCAAACAATGGAAAAACCGCAGATAATAGCTGCGTTCCTAATATTACTCTCACTCCTCGCAATATGCTCCTGCGAAAAAAATAGCAGTGCAGATGATGCTCTTGCACTTGCTTATGCAGAACTCCGCATAGCAACGCAGGAATATGGAGAAACTGAAAACGGCAAGGCTATTCGTTTTCAAATTTTGGAAAAATACGGACTCTCTGCGGATGGTTTTGAAAAAAAAACAGAGGAATTAAAAAAAGAACCTGATAAATGGATAAAATTTCAGAAAACTGTTATAGCTATTTTAGATACTATTGCAAAATCAGATACTATTTCAAAATGAAAATTCTACTGACTATTTTAGCAATTTTTGCCTGCCTTGTGTTTGCAGGGCAGGGAGTGTCTTACAAAGAGGCAATAGAGGGCAACAAAAAAAACGGCAAACCCATTTTGCTTGAATTTTACGCAGACTGGTGCATTCCCTGCATTGAAATGGAAAAAACGGTTTTTAAAGATCCCGCTGTGACAAAAGAACTCAAAAATAATTTTTACTTTGTTCGCCTGAACACCGAAAAAGAACGAGAAATTTTTTGTGAAGGCGAAACCCTGCCAATTTTAGATTGCCTAGAACTTTGGGAAATTCCAGGCATTCCCGCTTTTGCTCTCCTAGACAAAGACGGAAGTTTAAAGCATCTAACAACTGGCACGTTTGATAAAAAAACATTTCTAAACTTCTTAAAAGCAATAAGGAAACAATGAAATATTTTTTTTGGCTAACCATCATATTACTAACACAAGTATATATCCTTTACCCGCTAACTCTACGCCTGCTATCACTATTTTCAAAAAATTCTGGAAATTCTGGAAATTCTGCAAATTCTAAAAATTCTGGTTCAGACAATATTTCAATAATAATCTCTGCACACAACGAAGAAGAAATCATCGAACAAAAAATTTTGAACACTCTGGCTTTGGACTATCCAAAGGATAAAATGGAAATTTGGATTGGCGATGATGGATCTACGGATAAAACCGCAGAAATTGTGCAAAGGTTTAGCGAAGTGCATTTGCTTAAAAAAGAAAAAAATGAAGGAAAAGCCGCTATGCTCAACGACCTGTGCAAAGAGGCAAAAGGCGATTTTTTTCTTTTTAGCGATGCAAATACAATGATTGAAAAAAACGCATTGAAAAATTTAATGCCCAAATTTACCGATAATAGCATTGGCTGTGTTTGCGGGCAGCTTGCCTTGAAAGATGAAAGCGGTTCTGCTTTGAGCAAAACAGAAAGTGTTTATTGGAAGGGAGAATCTAAATTGAAAATGTTGGAAAGTCGTTTTGGAGCGGTAATGGGAAGCAATGGTGCCTTGTATGCAATTCGTGCGGAATTATATCCGGTGCTTCCAACGCATAAAACCATAATGGACGATTTTTATATAACGACAAAAATTCTTATGAAAAACCATTCCTGCATATTTTGTGAAAATGCTCTTGCTTTTGAAAATACATCCATTTCAAAATATGGAGAATTTAGTCGCAAAGTTCGTATTGGCAGAGCTAATTTCAATTTTCTTTTCACATTTTTCCCTTTGCTAAATCCATTGCGGCCAATGAGGGCATATATGTTTTTATCGCATAAATTATTAAGGTGGTTAAGCCCTTTTTTGCTTTTAGTGCTTTTTGCAAGCAGTATTTTGTTAATGGAAACACATATATTTTACAAAGTATTTTTGAGCATTGAATTGTTGTTCGCCATCTCCGCATTACTGGGCGTGCGAGTGTGCAATTATTTTTTAAGCATGAATTTTGCCTTGTTTCTCGGTTTTTGCAAATCTTTTTTCAGGGAAAGCGGTGGTGCGTGGAAAAGGGTGGAACGTCAAAAATAGAATCCGGCTTCAATATTCATTCCACGGTTGAATGTTGGCTGCATAACAAAATAAGCGGGGCTGTCAAAATTGTGAAGCATTGCATCAACAGCGGCATCTGCAAGCGAATAGAGATAAAATAATGTTATTGCCCAAATATACTGGTTCCTTTTTTTTCTGAAAAACAGAATATCATCTTTTGCAATGCTTATTGCCACATCATCTTCTGCTTGTTTTGCCTGCCGCAAATTCATTAAGTGATATTCCACCATTCTTTGCCGCGAATAATAGCTAACCGCACTGCCTAGCAAACCCATATAAAGCATACCGGCTTTGCCATATTCGTGATTGTAAATTTGCCCCCAACCCGGAACTAAAGCTGCTCGCCAAATAGCAGAAGTGGCAGAATGAGTTTCAGTATTATGTCCCTGATTGTTTTTCCAAATTCCATAAGCGTCAAAGGCACCGTAAATGTGAAGCCCCGCAAGCCAAGCAAATTCAGATGTCCATAAATCTTTTGAGGCTCTTTTTTTAGATTGTTCTTTTGATAAAACTCTTGAGTGCATTCGTTCGCTTTCTTTCCATTCTTCTAATTCATATTCATAATTATCTAAAGAATCACTATACAAAGCAATTAGGTCTTTATAATAAGAAACGGAGTCTTTGTATGCTCTTATGTTTTTATTGAAAATTCTGTTTTGCCTAAATTTGTTATAAAAAGTTTCGTAAAGCAAAGCCGTTTCAAAGGCAAACAAAAAGCCGCCTCTAACATAATGCCCCGTGTAAAATTGCCCGCCGCCCGGAAAGAAAAAAGAGGTTAAATGCACCATAGCCAGATCATTATTCTTTGTTTCAATATCCCAGTCATATCTTTTTAAAGTATCTATTGCCAGAACACCGGTGTTATTCTGGGCAAAAGCAAGCGAGGCAAAAAGAAGCAAGATAAATTTTCGCAAAGGCACTAAATTCTCCGTATATCTTTGGTAAAGATAGTAAAGCATTTATTACTATATTTTCCATTAGAATGCTTTTTTGCTACACTTAATGGAATATGAAACTTTTTTTTGTTTTGCTGTTTTTTGCTATTGCTGCTTATGGGCAGCAGGAGAGGCTGGCTATACTTAACACGGTGGATGACGGTGATTCCATTGAGTTTTCCGATTTAAACTATTTAACTGTTAGATTTCGCGAGACAGCAGTTAATATTTTGTCAAAATCGCGCTATGTAGTTATGTCTATGCAGAGCATAGTTGATTTTTTGGGTTCGGAGGAACGTGCGGTAAAAGAATGCAAGGAGGCAACCTGCCTCGCGCAGCTTGGCAGGAAGGTGAATGCAGACTATGTGGCGCAAGCGCGGATAGGGAGATTCAACAAAAATTTGTCAATAGGGGTGGAGCTTTACAATAGCAAGAGTGGTGCCATGATTGGTTCTTTCACCGGCGAATCCAAAGACATGTCTGGTTTGCGTGACATCATAGACGAAAAAGCACCCCTGTTGTTCAAAAAACTACCAAGCTCATTGGGTATAGCACCTGCGGAGCAACCCAGACCTGTGGAACAAATTAGCCAAGCTGATAAACGCAAGGAATTGCTTGGTCATGTGAATGTTTCAAAAGTAAATTCCATGGACGAAGTTAAAGGCTCCTACAAAAGCCCTAAAAAAGCCATGTTCATGTCTTTGCTGCTGCCTGGTTCGGGGCAAATGTATGTGGGAGGAGGGTCTCGGTATGTTAGGGGCACGTTTTATTTGGCAGAAGAAATTGCCCTTATATCTGGCTTATATTACCATTCCATATATAAATACGACAAGCAGGTGGAAAAATATAAAGACTTTGCGGATAAAAATTTTAGCGTATCTAAATACGAAAAAGCTATGAACAATATTTACAA
>Ga0182472_107351_pt1 | contig 11746 bp, 13 predicted proteins | sample TergutNc150P3_FD_120804 | JGI IMG/M metagenome (GOLD analysis project Ga0182472, IMG submission 120804)
TAGATGCGTTCAACCTGCCCTGCGGTTTCCGCTAGCACGGTTACCTGCCTTTTGGCGGAGAGAACGCCGTTTATTTTTATTTTGCGATTGAGACTTTGCTGCTCAATAGGAAAAACTTTGACAGGAACTTCCATAACAACGCTTTTGCGTTTGGCAAGTTCCGCCATTTTTGAGTTTTTGCTATGATTGGTTAGGGCAAACAACCCTGCAACGGCAACCACAATGAGCATAAGCGCAAGCCAAGATTTTTTCATAAGACCTTCCTTGTTTAAAATTTATTCCCCAGCTCTATTGCGTAAAATCCCCAAAACCTGCTCCAAAGCCAGTTCTGCCGTTTTTTCCGTATAAAGAGCGTTAATCAAATTTGAGCGAGCCGTTTGCATATTGTTATCTGCGGTCAGCAAATCCGTTATTGTTGCAACCTGCTCCTTGTATTCAAGTTCTTTCATAAGGTAATTCTCTTCGGAGAGCTTTGCGTTTTCCCTATTGCGTTCAACAAGGCTCTGAGCTTTCAAAAGAGTGGATTTTGCGGTTTCATAAGTGGCTTGCAAAGAGAGCCTCTGTTTTTCCATATCTATTTCCAACTGCCTTTTTTGAATACGGGCATAGCTGCGGTCTGCGCTGTTGGAGAGTCCGTCAAAAATAGGAATGGTTAAGTTAATGCCAACTGTGCCGTTATCTTTGAATTTGTCTTTTGGAGAGTCGAATAAGGGGTTTTTCTCTCCGGCGGCTTGCGTTCCATAGCTTGCAAAAGCCACGAGATTTGGATATATTTTCTCGCTTGTTAAATCTATGTTCAACTCGGAAAGCTTCAACTGCTGTTCCATTCTTTTGAGCGTTATGGAACTATGCAAAGGGTCTCCGCTTATGTTTTCGGAATTTCTGGAATCCACGCTTAAGCGGTCTGTTAGGTCTATGGTTTCGCCGGGGGAGCGCCCCATAATTTGCAAAAGGGCATCTTTCTGGGTTTGGATTTGGACTTCCAAGTTGTCTATCTGCGTGCTCAGGGAAGCCAAATTTATATCCATTGTGTTCAAGTCGCTTTTTTTAGCTATGCCTTGCCCCACCATTGCCGCTACAGCACCCCTTGTTTTGCCTAAATTGCTCTTTGACTTCTGCAAAACCTCCATATTCTCTTCCATATACACAATAGTCCAATATTGCATTGATATTCCGTAAATTATGCCTTCTTTCAGCTCCTGCCTGCCAAGAGCGTCTATCTCTTTGCCTTTTCTTGCCATTCTTATGCCCGTAATGGCTTGGGGAACATACAAAAACTGCGTTAATTTCAAATCACCCTGCACGTTCCAGTTGATTGGGTAGTCTATAGTCAAAAAATCTAAATAAGGTTTGCCACCAGTAGGAACGGGCATTACCCCTATTTGAATTTTGGTGGGGTCGTTTGCCCAAAGGTGGGTTACCGAGCCGCTTGCCGTCAATTGCGGCAAATAGCTGCGAAAAGCCGCATTTACCTGCGCGTCTATGCCTTCTGAACCCAGTTCGGACCTTTTAATATCCAAATTACCCCTTAATCCCTCGCTTAAAGCTTTTTTTAGGCTAAGGGGGGCATCGGCGGCGTTTGCAAAAACAGCCGCTCCGAATGCCAACAAAAATAAAACCCTTCTCATACGGGGTAAAGGTATATAAATAATAACATTTTTACCCCCGTTTATAGGGTTTAAAACGACTAAATGAAGTTTTTTAGGGATAAATGAATTTTCAGTTCAGTTTTGGCACTATTCCGCAAAATTGAATTCCTGAAATACGTTCTATTGTTTTTGTGGCATCTAAAAGCATTTCGCCGTTAAAATCCACGCCCTTTACCCAAGAAAATATAAAACCGAGGATTTTTATGTTTTTTGACTTCAGGTAATCTATTGAAAGCAGAGTGTGGTTTATAGTGCCAAGCCCTGGGAGCGCAACCAGCAGAACGGGAAAGCCGGAGAGCTTTGCCAAATCTGCCATATCAAAATCATGCGTTATAGGGACCCTTACTCCGCCAGCTCCTTCCATAACTATAAAATCATATTGTTTTTTTGCCTGCGCTAAGAAATTTTTTACCATTTTTTTTTCAAATTTAACTCTTTCTTTGGCTAATGCAAAATGAGGGGAGCTTGGGGTTTTTAGGTTATAAGAGCTTGCAGTGTATTTATGCTTTATCTTTTTTTTAATAAAATCAACATCGCTTGGTAGGCCGCATTGGATGGGTTTGTAATATAGAAGTTTGGCTTTTGTGCTTTTGAGCAATGAAAGAAAAAATGCAGACGCGTAAGATTTACCTACATCTGTCCCCGTGCCTGCTATAAAAATACCTTGTGGCAATATTATCCCTCAAAAAAACTTCTTTTAAGTAATCTAGCAAAATTTTCTACATTCCAATCTATGAAATTCCTAAAAGCCTTTTTACGGGAGTTTGCATTTCCCTTAGCCGCTGCCATTGTGGTTATAGCTTTTGCTATACAGGCGTTTAGAATTCCAAGCGGTTCAATGGAAAACACGCTTTACGATGGCGATTTTCTTTTAGGATTAAAATTCATTTACGGGATTCCAATTCCATTTTCACACGATAAAATCCCCATTTCCGAGCCAGTCCCCGGCGAGATAGTGATTTTTCGCTACCCTGGCGAGCCTGAATATCCAGATTACAACCGCAAACGTTACACCCATCTTGTGAATGCTTTGATGTTTGGGAACTTTTTTTGGGATAACGAAGCCCCTACTGGAAGCCCTAAACTCATTCACTATGCGGATGGCCCAAAAGATTTTATAAAGAGATGCATTGCAAAAAGCGGACAGAAACTCGCTGTGAAAAACGGCAGATTATTTATAGATGGGGTTGAGCAATCCCTAAAAGGGCAGGGGAAATACACGGAAAGAATCAGAGGAAACCTGCCTCGCGATTACTTAAAAGAGATCAAAGTGCCAGAACCCGGCGAAACCATAAACTTTGATACCCTTTCTACCGTTGATTTATGGTGGATTCGCTCCCTTATGATTCAGGAAATGCCAGATAGCCTTGTTGAGTTCAGCATTTCCCTAACCCAAAACGGGCAGGAAGTGCAAGATTATGTATTTGATGGCTTTAGAATTGGCGATAGCAGAAGCGTTAACTTGGCGCTTTTCCGCAGGCTTGCCCGTACTGGTTTTTTTGAAAATCCCAATTTACCGCCCAGAAGCATTTTTGGCAGCCGCTTAGTTGGTTACGAGACTTTTTATGGCTATCAGTTGGAAGATTTGGAAGCGATGGTGGCTTTTGAAAATGCACGCTTTGCCGAAGGGGATTCCACCGAAAAGCCTGTGGAACTCAAGCTCGTATGGCAGGTTTTGGTAAATGGAAAAGCCGTTTCTGAATATACAGTAAAAAATGAAGTTTATTTTATGATGGGCGATAACCGCGACAATTCAGCCGATAGCCGTTACTGGGGTTTTGTGAGCGCAAGGAATATCAAAGCCAAGGCTTTCATAATATATTTTAGCCTAGACGAAAACTCGCGAGTTGAATTGCTAAAACCCTGGACTTGGATTTTTTTGCCAGCGGACATTCGCTGGGGCAGGGTAGCCAAGATAATACATAGGATTTAAATTTGTATATTTTACCATAACTGTATATTTGGAGTATTTATGTCAATGAAAGGAAAAAAAGGTATTATTTTTGGCGTTGCCAATGATCGTTCCATAGCTTGGGGTATAGCCAAAAAACTTTTGGACGATGGTGCGGAAGTGGCATTTAGTTATAATGGAGAGCGTTTAAAACGTAATTTAGACAAAATTCTTCAAAATTATCCGGGATGCAAGCTCTACGATTGCGATGTTTCTGTTGAAGAGAATGTTTTAAAAGTTGCCGAGCAGTATAAAGCCGAGGTTGGGCAGTGCGATTTTCTGGTTCACGCCATAGGCTTTGCCGATAAAACCTATTTGGAAGGAGCTTTTTTGCCAACACCAAAAGAGGTGTTTTTGCAGGCTATGGATATTTCCGCATATTCCCTCGTTTCTTTAACCCGTGCTTTTAAGCCATCAATGGCAAAAGGCTGCTCTATTTTAGCTTTAACATATTTAGGCGGTGAAAAGGTTGTTCAAAACTACAATGTTATGGGCGTTGCAAAGGCAGCTCTGGAATCCATAGTTCGCTACTTAGCCTACGACCTTGGCAAAGAAGGAATAAGGGTAAATGCAATTAGCGCTGGCCCGGTCAACACCCTTGCAGCCCGTGGCATCAGCGATTTCACCGACTTGGTGAAAATTCACCGCAAAATTGCCCCTCTGCACGAAACCACAACTTTAGAGCATATTGGCGGTGCGGCATATTTCCTTTTGAGCGAGCTTTCTTCCGGCGTTACTTCGGAGATTATGTATGTGGACGGCGGCTACAATACTGTTGCAGTAGGGCCAATGGGTGCTTACGATAAGGAATAATGATTCCTCTTATATTCACCTTTTTTGGCATAGTCACAGACCCAGACTTTGCAGCAAGCGATTCTTTGCAAATTGAAGTAATTGAAACAGGTGCGGTGGTTGCTGCAAAATTTCAACAGCAATTCAAACTTGAACTTCCAAGCGATACCGTATGGAATATATGTATATATTCCAAATTGGAAAAATGCTATGAATTAAAATATTTTGGCAAAGATTCCGTTTTTTCTGCGGAAATACAAGGCGTGGAGAATATCACCTGGTTTGAGGATGGGACTGCCAGAATTGAGAATGGGGAATTGAGAGTTGAGAATAATGAGCAAGGCGTTGACTCAATTCCTGAAATTCAAAAAGCTGGCGAGCAGGTGACCGAGCTTAGGAAAGTTGTGGTGCAACTGCGCAAAAAGCCAAAGCGCAAATTGGGCGAATCCGTTGTTAGCGCAAAGAGCATAAAAAGAATGCCGGGGCTTGCAGAGGCAGATGTAATGCGCAGCATACAGGCTTTGCCTGGTGTTGTGGCAAGTTCGGATTTCAGCACAAAGATATATGTGCGAGGCGGAGCGAGCGACCAGAACTTATTTTTGCTGGACAATGGAATTGTCTATTCCCCAACCCATTTCTTTGGGCTTTTTTCAACATTTCTGGTTGAAGCCGTGGATGATGTTAAATTTTACAAGAGCGGTTTCCCAGCGGAATACGGCAACCGCCTTAGCTCTGTTGCCGCCATAAATAGCAGGCAGGGCGGGAACGATACTTTAGATGAATGGTTTAGCAAAAATTCCATAAAAGTAAGCACCTTTGCAACGCAAGTTCACACAGAAGGGAAACAAGGGGATGCGAGGTGGGTTATAGCCGCACGTAGCACCTATATAAAACAAATTCTAGATGCGCTAAACGCCGCAGGTGTAACCGACTTCACGGTTGATTATAAATTCACCGATGTTCAGGGGGCTTTTGATTATCAATTAAGCGAAGACAAAAAATTGCACGTAGCCATATATACCGGAGCGGATGTTCTGAATTTTTCGCCCCTTTTCCTAGAATGGGGGAATACCGTTGTTCCTTTTAATTTTCAATGGATTATAAATGATAAATGGAAATCCAACATCGGGTTTTCTTACAGCGAATTTCACCAAAGTTTTGAGTTAGAAGATTTGTTTGGAGTACAAAACAGCGTTAGTTCTTTTGCAATTCGCCAGTCACTAGCATATTCTGGAATTGACAAGCATACTCCGGTATTTGGCTACGATATGGAATTTTCCAATATTTCTTTTGTGCAAAATGTTGAGATAACCGGGCAAAGGATAGAAGACAAACCGCAAACAGCTCATCATATTTTATATGTGCAGGACACGTGGCAGCCAAATGATTGGGAATTGCAATACGGCTTGCGTTTAAATTACCACGAACTTTCAGGGCATTTTGGAGCAGAGCCTCGCTTTGCCGCCTTATGGAATTTTGCGGAAAATCAAAAACTGGAATTTCACACCGGCTATTACCTGCAATATTTGAACAGCCTTATGTTTTCTGACCAAGAATCATTAAACGAATTTTATTACCCCGCTCGCAAAACGGCAAAAAACGGGACGGTAAAGCCATCAAGTTCAATACTTTCCGCTGTTGGCTATTCAAGAAACGATATTTTTGATATGTTCAACTTTAATGTAGAAGCCTATTACAAAACGCAGAACAACTTAACAGTCTATGATCAGCAGGCATATTCAAACGATGAGGAATCGGACAAAATTGAATCGCTGGGAGATATGATTATCAGAGGCGAAGGTTATTCATTTGGCTATGAAATGTCCCTGCAAAAACCGGAGGGTTTTCTCAGTGGCAGCATAAATTGGAATCAAGGTTTTTCTGTTTTCAAAGATGGCCCAAACAAAGCGTACTTTCCAAGTTGGCACCAGCCTTATGCCTTAAAAGCAGATTTATCCATTAACTGGTTTGAAGAAAATTATTTTTTGCGGACTTCTTTTCAATTGAAATGGGCAAGCGGAATGCCCTATACTCCATACTTAGGTCACCTTGCATCCTACGAGGTAGATAGGGAATTTCCAGGCTATGAAGTTATTTCTCCGCTTGGCAGCCGCAACTCTATTATGCAAACCCCTTATTTCCGCTTAGACGCAAAAGCCATAGATTGGGGTAAAAAGGATAAATGGAATTTTGGTCTCACAATTTTAAACTTAACAGACCACGAAAATTTATTTTACGTCTCTTACAATACTCGCCGAAATCCGCCAGAGGAAAACAAAATTTATCAATTCCCATTTTTCCCGTTGTTGCTCAACTGGGAATATTATTTTTGAAAATATTTATTATACCATTCAATAGGGTCTAGTATGTTATATTGGATAGTTCCAAAATTGCGCTCTCCGTTTGGCGTTATTCTGCCTACTGCCAAATGCACGTGAGGTCCGGTTGTGTGCCCGCTAGTTCCAACGGAAGCTATGGGGTCTCCTTCCATAACGGCCTGTCCGTTCAAATAAAATCTCTGGTCGCAATGCATAAAAATTAAAATATCATTGCCTTTTACAATAGCTATCATAAGCCCACCGCGTTCACTCTCCATAGTCCAAGCAACTCCGCTGAAAGGAGCTAAAATTCTTGTTCCTCTACGAGCGCCTATGTCAATGCCATCGTGTTTTCTTTTGCTGGGAGTTTCCTTTATATTGTAGAGTTCGGTTATATAGGCAATGCTATCGTTCAACAACCCTGTAAAAAAAGTCCACGCGGGGTGCATAGAGTTATGGCGTGGATTGCTGAACCTGGGGAGATTTAACCGCAAGGTATCACCAATCTTGATTTTGCTATCTATGGATAAACCGTTGCTGCCCAGATATTCCTTGACCATAGTTTCCGTGCTTACCAGAGAATTGTATTTTCCTATTGCGAACCGCGCGATTTGTGTTAAGGATTCCTCTTCTTTAAAAATATGGATTATGTCGCCCTTTTCCGAATATTTTTGAACATCGGTTGCAAAATTCCGCAAATTGCTGATATGCTCCACAAACTTGCTCGGTATAAAAAACGGCAAGATACATAACAATAAAGTTGGAAGCCATGCGTATTTTGCCATTAAAAATAAAGGCGTCTTTGAAATATTTATCTCGGCAATTCTCAATTTGAGCAAATCATCAATTCCTGCTGTTTGCAAATCTTTTTCGCTAAAAATAATAATGCAGGATTCTTCAATATCGGCAATACATTCGTTTCTCTCTTGGGGAAGCATAACCGCAATTCTTGCAAACTTTCTTTTTAATGAGCTTATGTTTGCATAGCAATTAACCCATTTTTCTTTTTCCTCTGGGTATTCAAAGCCCGGTTCGCTCCGAATTATTTTCCACCCTTTTTTTTCGTTAAAGTCAGAAATAGCGGAAATATCGCTGAAAGCGTTTCGCTTAAAAAGAGCGTTATTCTTCAATTCTATTAAAAGCCCTTTTTTATTATCCTGTAATTCAGGCAAAACATTAGCCACTGTTGCGTTTTCAAATCCTCGCAACCCAAAAAAACACGCTTCATCTAAAATGGCTTCAAGCGTACTTTTCCGCATTGCAACGTTTAGGCTATGGCTTTTGATTTTGGATGGACAAACGCAGTCTGAGCAGTTTCCAGAGCGTTTAATTTAACAGAAGCATCGTCTGCGCTGATGTTGCTGTGAATAATAAATTCTTTATTTTTCATAGCCGAGCGCCCCTTAAATTCATTGTCTGAATTAGTAACAAAAGCTAGGTTATATTCTTCCAAAAGCGACAGCAAGTCAAAATAACGGAACAAGCTAAAGCTCTTTTGCCATGTTTCGCGCTCAACTATAACGCCGGAAATTCCTTCGGGCAATTTTCCGGCCTCTAAAAATTCATCCGCCGTTAAGGTGATAATTTTATGGTTTGGAACTTCTCCATTGACCAAGGCACTGGAGACTCTTTTTTGAAAATGCGCATCGCAGATAAAAACAAATGTCATAATCTATTCCCTATGTTGGCATTAATATACTAAATTCATTCCCAGTTCCAAAGATTTATCCCTCATCTCTTGCTCCAACGGCAGATAGCTATCTTGCGGAATGGTATTAACGAAGGATAACCTAAAAACAACCCAAAAAACCACCACAGCGTAGTTATTTTCTTCAATTAGCGTTTTTGCCGTATTCTTAAAATGATAATAATCCAAAGCCTCGGCAAAGCGTGTAAATACTGCGCTTTTATAAAATTCCGAATTATATATTTTATGGCAATAAAGCGCAAGGGCAAAAAGCCTGAGGTTAACTTCTCTTTCCGAGGCATCCAATGAGTAAAGCTCTTTTTCACAATCGGAGAAAATCGTATCTATGCCGGTGTGATTGTAATCGTAAATGTGATTATAATCGTAAAATTCAAATAGTTTTTTAAGGTTCTTTATAGCTAGCCATATAACGTTATTTATGGAAATTTCCTTCATATCAAATTGCCTCCCAATTTTGCAAGCATATTTTTTATAGCCTTGCCCCTATGGCTCAAAACATTTTTCTCCTCTTCGCTCATCTCTCCAAAACTTCTGCTATGCCCTTCAGGTAAAAAAACAGGGTCATAGCCAAAACCGCCATTGCCTCTAGCTTCGGTTAAGATGCTACCCCTGCACTCTCCTTCAAAAAATTCTGGCGGATTGCCGGGTTTTATCAAGCAAAGGCAGCAGACAAATCTTGCATTTCTGTTGGCTTTGCCTTCCATCTCTTTGAGCAATTTTGTGTAGCGTTGAACTCCGGTGGCGTTTTCGCCAGCATAGCGAGCGGAAAAAACGCCGGGCCTGCCATCTAGTGCCTCAACCTCCAGCCCGGAATCGTCTGCTATAACCCAATAACCATCCTTGCCTTCAGAGAGCATATAATCAAAAACTGCCTTTGCCTTAAGCTCGGCGTTGCCACTGAAAGTCGTAGCATTTTCTTCAACCTCTCTTGAAAATCCCATTTCTTTTGCTGCAAAAAAGGAAAATGCGCCATCTTTGAGGATAGCGCAAAATTCATTTACTTTACCGGAATTTCCGGTTGCGATAACTACAGCCTGAGGCATAAGCCCAAATTAGCGAAGTTTCTTTTTATGACGGTCGCGACGGCGGCGTTTTTTCCGCTTATGGGTCGCAATTTTTCTCTTTTTTCTCTTTCTTCCGCAAGGCATTAAATACTCCGTTTATTCTATTGGATTTACAAATATAGAAAATTTATAGGAGAATGTCAAGGAGATAAACGCAGCAAGCCCTAAGAAAGGGCCAAAGGGGATTGGAGACAGCATATTTTTTTTAGCAAAAAATCTGAATGGGAAAACGGTTATTAAAACTAAAAGCAAACCTATCGCCAAAGCTATATACGCAAGTTTTACCCCCATAATAGCGCCAAAGCCTGCAAAGAGTTTCACGTCGCCAAAACCAATTCCCCACCTTTTGGCTATGTATAAGCCGCCCCCGCACGCAGCAATGCCAATTATGGAATTTACCCAGCCAATGCCGCCTTCAAAAAAAGATAGCGAAAAACCCACTAAAATTCCGCCTATTGTTATGATGTCCGGCAAAATCAAATATTTAAAATCCATCACAAAAATCGGGATGAGAATTGCTGCTAGCCAAAACAAACTTATGCTTTTAACCAGATTTTGTTCTCCTAGACAAATTCCGTGCTTTTCACGGATGTTTTTTTCTTTTGCTCAAAATCTTCCTCTGCGAGTAGAGTTTTTTTAGCTTTGTTCCATAGCTCGTCAAGGGCAATTTCCTCTCTGCGGCTTTGCTCAAATAGATGAACCATTATATCGCCAGCATCCAAAACCGCCCAGCGAGTTAGCTCCTTGTATTCAATTTTCGCAGGTTCGCCGCCAGCCTGTTTGTAGGCTTTTTGCAGCTCGCTCAAAATTGCCTGCATTTGCGCGGTGCTCTCGCAAGTGCCAACCAAGTACCAATCCACAACGTTGGATAACTTTCGCAAGTCCAAAAGTTCAACATTTTCCGCCTTAAGCTCAAACAGAACTTGCGCTCCAATTTGAATGCTCGCAGGATTTTTTTTCATAAATCGCCTCTCTTTATTTTTAACGCTTTTTTGTAGTCCTTGCCTAAAAAAACAGTCGCATCTACGTTTCCACTCAAAGCGTCTTGTAAAATTATAAAATTTTCTGTATCCATATTGGCTTTCAGCTTGCTATATCCTATCCAGTGAGGATTGCGGATAGCCACGATGGTCTCTTCGTAATTTAACCATTGTGGGTCTGTTTGCGGAGTGAGAACGTCAAAACCATTGGCTCGCAAAGCGTTTCTCGCTTCCGTTGCCGCATTTGAAATTCCGCAGCTATTAAAAATCTCTACCTTGCCCGGTATGGGTTCTATTTTTACTGGCTTTTCAACTTCTTCTTCGCAGGCAAGCAAAAACAGGCATATTGCCGCTATTGCGATTTTTTTTAAAAAACCCACCTTGTTCATAGTAATCTCTTAGGGTTGGAAGTTAGAAAAATATCACCACGATGCCGCCGAGTAGCAAAGCACCACCCGTTGCGTAAGAGATATTCCGCGCTGTTTCCGCATTCTGCGCTTTTTTGTATTCGTCTCTAAAGGCTTTCTCTTTTTCTTCAAATTGGTCTTGTCTCTCCGGCTCGCTATTCAGCAGTTTTTTGCTTTCGCGGTAATAATGGTTTGCTTTTGCGTTGTTGTAAATGCCAAGCCCAATTGCGGTTGCGCCAAGAACATCCAAGCCTACGGCTACCCAGAGGGATGTTTTTGCGCTACTTGGTTCGGTAGGTATATTTGTGGATATTTTGCCTCGGTTCAGTTTTTCTCTCTGCGTTATTTTTGCGAATAAATCTGGCGATTTTTCGCGGATTGCATTCAGAAACCCTTTTAAGTCTTTTGATTCCTTTACAAAATCTCCGAGCAAGTCGCCGCTTGAAGTTTCGTAGAGTTCCACTGTGAGCGTGAGCATATCGTCTAGTTTGCCGATGAAACTCCGCGTTACATAGTCGCTTTTTATCGCCACTCCTATGTCTATTACGGAATTGAAATTTTTGGCATTCTTTGGGATTAGGGCTATGATTTTATCCCTTGTCAAGACTGAATAATCCTTTGGCAAAACCCGTATGGCTTGCCTTCTGAGTTCGTCTGTTAAAAATCTTGTTTCGTCTATGGTTAAATCTATTTCGTCATTGGCAATGGTTATTTCCAAAACGGCTATGGTGGCGGCGTTTGCCGTTGCTAGGCAAAGTACCGCTGCGAGCAATGCGTATTTTAGATATTTAAACATATTAATTGGCAATGCAACGAACGCTGGCATAGTTGGATTTGCTCATCTGTGAGCTTTGGTTTATAACATTATTAGGGTAGA
>Ga0182472_107352_pt1 | contig 11739 bp, 11 predicted proteins | sample TergutNc150P3_FD_120804 | JGI IMG/M metagenome (GOLD analysis project Ga0182472, IMG submission 120804)
CAATTTCTATAGTAATTAATGATTAACTCAATGTTTGGGTATGGGGTATGGGGTATAGGGTATGGGCAACGCAAATAAACTCTCTTTTTAGCGAATTTAAGCCGTTTTTTGTGAAACGCCTATACCCCAACCCCCATACCCTATACCCTTTTGCGAGTTAATCAGCGTTTACTATAGAAATTGTCAGGGATGTTGAGGGTCATTCTACTTATATTTATTCAAAATGAATTTTAATCCCTGATCCCTATAATCCTGCATCTTGGCATCGGAGCTAATCAATGTTATCTTATTGGCTATTGCGTGTGCTATTATCGCGTGGTCAAATGGGTCTTTATGGTCTGGGATAGGTTCTATTCTCCCAAGTGCGATAATCTGTTCTTTTTTAATGTAATCCACCGTAAATCCATATTCCTCTATTGAGACAAAAATATCCTCTGTCGTCTTCCACGTAGGCTTTTCAATTTTCCCTGCACGTAGCAACAAAATAATTTCTTTTATGCTTTCGGAACTGATGTAAATTTTATTCTCATAATCGGTAATTATATCCAAAACATTTTTATGAAGTTTATCCCTTTCTCGCATAGCAAAGAGAAATATATTTGTATCAATTAAATACCTCATATCACCTCAATACGGCTTTCATATCTAAAATTTTCAAATCCGAACCATCAGGATGTTTAATCCACCATTCAGCCCACTTTGACAATTTCTTTGGCTTTGTACCTGCCTGTTTCATTTTAGTCTTTTGCATATTTGCCTCCTAGTTTCCAAAATCTATATGGCAAATATAGAAATTTCTACCTTACCCCAATGCCCTTTCTACTCACAATTCTGCTAACATTTTCCCTTGCCTTTTCCCAAGACATAAAAGTTCGCAAGGAAGTTCTGCAAAACGGCTTAACCGTGTTGCTATACGAAAACAAACAAGCACCTACCGTTGCTTGCAGGCTTTTTTACGTAACCGGCTCCGTGCACGAAAACCCTTCAAATTCAGGGCTTGCACATTTGCTTGAGCACGAACTTTTCAAAGGCACTCAAAAACTAAAACCAGATGAGCTATGGAGCGCATACCAAGAAGCCGGAGGCACAGATTTAAATGCTTTTACCACCGATTTAATGACCGCATATTTTGTGAATTTGCCGCGCAATAAAGTGGAATTGTTTTTGTGGCTAGAAGCAGACCGAATGCAAAACGCCGTTATGCGCGAGTTTTATTCCGAGCGTGATGTTGTTATGGAAGAACGCCGAATGCGCTACGACGACCCTCCAAAGGGACGCTACCGCGAAACATTGAGAACAATGATTTACGAAGCCCACCCTTACCGAATTCCAACCATTGGCTGGCCTTCTTCCATTGCAAATCTGAGTCAGGAACAGGCAGAAGAGCATTACAAAAAGTATTACAAACCGCGCAACGCCATTCTTGTTTTTGCAGGTGATTTTTCCGCAGATACACTTTTGCCAAAAATTCACACTTATTTCGAAAACATTCCTGCCGGTGAGCCTTTTCCTAAAATTCATTTGAAAGAACCTTTGCAAGCAGGGGAAAAACGGCTTATAGTTCGCCGTAGCGATGCAACCCCTAGCATAGACATAATTTTCAAAACACCCGGTGTTCACGATTCTGTGGTTTATGCTTTGGATATTGCAGAGGGCGTTTTGAACGGGCGTAGCGGTAGGCTTTACAAAAGGCTTGTTGAAGAGGAAAAACTTGCCACGAGTGCAAGCGCAAACAATAACCCTAATAAAGACATATCCACATTTGCCGTTTCTGTTTCCTTAAAACCTGGTGCAAGCGCAGAAAAAGCAGAGGCAATTGTTTGGGAAGAGCTAGAAAAACTGAAAAAAGAATTGGTAGGTGAAAGAGAATTTCAAAAGGTTATAAACAACGCCTTCGCCGGTCAGGTTCGTGGCTTAACGGATATGGCAGAAGTAGCCACAAACCTAGCTTGGTTTGAAATGTATGGTTCATATAATTTATATTTGAATTGGGCAAAGTCTTTGGAAACGGTTAGTCGCCAAGATGTGCAACACGCGGTTTCAAATTATTTTTCAAGAAACAATGCAGTGGTAGGGTGGTTGGTACCGTAGCTCAATAGAATATAAAGGAAAACACGGCATCGGCAAGAATTATTGCCGTTATGGAGAATACAACGCACTTGGTTGTTGCCGTTCCAACCGCATCTGCCCCACCTCGCACCGAAAGACCTTTTGAAACGGCAATTAAAGATATTAGCCAACCAAAAATCAAACCCTTGAAAAGGGATTTAACCAGAATGATTATTGAAAGAGCTTCTTTAAGTTCAGATAAAAACAGCGAAGTCGGAAGCCCAATATATAGAGTTGCAACTAAATAACCCGCAAAACAACCCGCAATATCAGCAAGCATGGTTAACATGGGAGTGGCTATGCTCATTGCTTGAAAACGCGGCAACACAAGATATTGAACAGGGTGAATGCCCATAACCTTTAAAGCTTTCACTTCTTCTTGAACAACCATAGAAGCTATTTCTGCCGTTATTGAAGAACCAGAACGCCCTGCTAAAATTATTGCGGTTATAAGCGGACCAATTTCCATAAACATAGTGACCGCAACGCCTCTCACCAAATAAACTCCGGCACCCAAAGTTTCCAACTGAACCGCAGACTGAAAGGAAAGGGTTATGCCAACAAGAAAAGTCAAAAGAAAAACTATTGTGGTTGCTGTGCTTCCAAGCCTTATCATTTGAAGCGAAAGCGCACCCTTGAAAGGCAAGCGCATTTTATCAAAACGTCCAAGTGTACTCCAATATATAGATTCGCTCAAAAGATAGGTGATATGTTTAAGCTCATAATATAATGCAAAAACAGCATCGCCAGATTTTTCAATAAATCCCACTGGCAACTCCCTAATTTCCCTTTATAACAGTATCCTTTGCAAGCACAACAACTCCAGATTCGGTTAAATGGAACATTGCGGCATCCCTATCTAAATCATAGCCTATTTCAAAGCCTGCCGGAATATGCAGATTTTTTTCAATGATGGCTCTGCGGATTTTTGCACCTGGTGCTATTGTAACACCTGGGAAAAGTATGGAATCTTCTACCAAGGCATCTTTTTGAACTGTAACGCTTGGACTTAAAACGGAATGTATAACTTTACCGCCGTTTATAATGCAACCTGCCGAAACAACAGAATTCACGGCAACACCCTGATATTCATCACCCACATTGCAGGAAAATTTTGCGGGGGGCATATTCCAGTTATAGGTGCGAATGGGCCAAGCTTCGTTGTAAAGGTCAAATATGGGTTCTTGCGCACATATATCCATATTTGCTTCGTAAAAGGCATCTAAAGTACCAACGTCTTTCCAATAACCTTTTGTTTTTGGTAATTCGCCTTTTACTGAATTGGTTGTGAAATCGTAAACATAAACGGGATGTTCTGGATACAGATAAGGAAGAATATTATGCCCAAAATCTGTGGCTTTGGGATTGTTCTGATGAATTTCCAAAAGCTGGCGCACCAAAAATTTACTTGTAAAAAGATAGTTGCCCATGCTTGCCAAGCACCATCCAGAACGCCAAGGTATTTGTTTTGGGTTTTGTTTGGGTTTTTCTTCAAAACCAATCATGCGACCATCTTCGTTTACTTCTATAATGCCAAATTCATGAGCCTCTTTTACGGGAATAGGAATGGCAGCTACGGACAATTGAGCCTGATGGCTTACATGAAAATCCACCATTTGATTAATGTCCATTTTATATATATGGTCGCCACCAAATATAGCTACCAAGTCTGGACGTTCATCTGTTATCAAATTTATGTTTTGAAAAATAGCATCGCTTGTGCCTCTGTACCAGTCGTTCCCTGTGCGCATTTGTGCGGGAACCAAATCCACATATTGCCCGGTGCTAGGGTTAAGGCTCCAAGCTGCGGATACGTGCTTGTTGAGTGAATCTGATTTGAACTGCGTTAAAATTTTAATTTTAAACACTCCGCTATTTATGAAATTATTCACCACAAAATCTATTATTCGGTAAATGCCGCCAAAATGCACTGCCGGTTTTGCACGGTCGCGCGTTAAGGGCGAAAGCCTGCTGCCTTGACCGCCCGCCATAATCATGCAAAGAACATTTTTGCCATGTCTGCGAGAACTTGAACTCATAGGGGTAATATAGAATTTATTCACCACCGCCTTTGGTTCTGAAGGCGTATTTTACGAAAATGCCAATCATAGAAGATTTTTGCTCAACTTTTGAGCTTTTCCACTCATTGTTAGCACTGAAATATTTGATTCCAAGCAAGCAGGCATGTTTTACGCTACCCAAATTAGCTGCCGCAGAAACCTCCCAAGCAAATCCGCTACCCGTTTCATTCACTGTAATAGAACTATTTGATATTGTTTCATTAGCAATCCACGAAATTCCTGCTGATAATCCAAGCTGCAACATATCAATTGGATATACAACTACTCCTGGACCAATCAAATAAGAATTATACTGTGCAGTACCATAACTATACTTAAGTTGATGTGCAAACCCTCCAATAACACCCACGACATATATAGGAATATCAATTGGAAATGGTCCATATCCTACCTTTAAGCTAAAAGCTTCAAGTGCCAAATCAAAGGATGCATTATCAGAAACATCTAACTCTCCTTTACTACCTAATAAACCACTTAATTTTGTTGTGCCAGAGCCTATCCCTCCGCCTACATCAAGATAAAGCCCTTGAGCATAAGCGGAACTGAGTGCAATAGTAAGTCCAAAGCCTACCGTAAGTACGAATTTAGAAAAGTTGTTTCTCATAATATATCTCCTATTATTAATGGGGGAATATAGTAAATTTTGGGAATTATATAGGATAAAAAATAGGGTAATAGTCATTTGTATAGGATTGCTAAATCTTTTTACTAGATTTTAAACATGCACGATATTTTAGTCATAGGCGCAGGTATTGCAGGCTTAACCGTTGCTTTGAAAGCGGCAGAAAGCGGCAAGAGCGTTTTGCTTTTAACAAAAGGTGCTAGTCCAGATGGTTCAACGAATTATGCGCAAGGGGGTATTGCATCTGTGACATCGCCGGAAGATTCTTTTGAGAGCCATATTGCAGATACTTTGGAAGCTGGTGATGGATTGTGCAAAAAAAGGCAGGTGGAGATTTTAACCAAAAATGCGCCAAAAGCTATAGAGCAATTATTAAAATGGGGAGTTAATTTTACAACATCAAAAAATGATGAAAAGGTTTTTGATTTGCATTTGGAAGGCGGGCACAGCTTTAGGAGAATTTTGCACGCCGCAGACTTAACCGGCAAAGAAATAATGAGGGCATTGCTTGCAGAGTTAAAACATCGTTCACAAGGAATAGATTTTATTGAACACAGCACGGTTTTAGATTTGATAACACAAAAATCACGTTGTGTTGGAGCAATCGTGGCAAGTAGTGGCAGACACGTGGCAAGTAGTGGCAGACACATGGCAAGTAGTGGCAGACACATGGCAAGTAGTGGCAGACACATGGCAAGTAGTGGCAGACACGTAGGTCTGCCACTACTTGCCAAAACCGTTGTGCTTGCAACTGGGGGCGCGGGGCAGCTTTGGTTGCATTCAACTAACCCGCCAGATGCTTGCGGGGAGGGAATTTCCATTGCTTACCGCGCTGGTGCGGCTCTTCAGGATTTGGAATTTATGCAGTTCCACCCCACAAGCCTTTATGCGCCGCAGCTAAAAAAAACATTTTTAATATCTGAGGCTTTGCGCGGCTTTGGCGGAATACTCAAAAACCATAAGGGCGAAGAATTTATGAACAATGTTCATCCGCTTCGCTCACTTGCACCGCGAGATATTGTGGCAAGAGCAATTCTCAGCGAAATGCAGCGCACAGGCAAAAATTATATGTATTTGGATGTTACTCACCGCAAGGCTAAAGACATAAAAACTCATTTTCCAAACATCTACGCAAAATGCCTTGAATGCAAAATAGATATTGCAAAAGACTGGATTCCAATTGTTCCCGCTGCGCATTATATGTGCGGAGGCGTGCTTGTGGATTCTTTTAGCAGAACAACCATAGAGGGTCTCTATGCCTGCGGCGAAATCGCAGCAACCGGAGTTCACGGAGCAAATCGCTTGGCATCAAATTCTCTGCTGGAAAGCGTGGTTTTTGCTTTGAGGGCTTGCGAAGACATAAATAAGAAAGTGGAGAGTGGAGAGTGGAGAGTGGAGAGTGGAAAGCAAATTGAGCTAAATAATTTTAACTGTCAAAAATTGAGGAAGCAGGTTCAGACTATTATGTGGGAATATTGCGGGATTGTACGTTCTATTGCTGGTTTGAAAATAGGGCTAGAAAAGCTGAAGGAGCTTGAAAATTCTTCTTTTACTTCTTTTGAATTCCGTAATTTTGTGCAAAGTGCGAGGCTTATTGTAGAAAGCACATTAAAACGAAAAGAATCCAGAGGTTTGCAATGCCTAACGGACTATCCGCAAAAAAAATCAAAATATTTGAAACATTTTACTTTGATAAATACTATATTACCCCAATGAAACCATTTTTCACAATTATTTTTATGGTAACACTTGTAAACGCGCAAACTCATGGATTCGGGGCTAAAATAAACCAAATTGGCTATGGAGAACAGGCTAAAAAAATCTTGGTTTTAAAAAATACAGAAGCTACTTCTGTTGAATTTAAAGATTTGGCAAATGGCAAAACAGTATTATACGTACCTCTATCTGCTCTGGCAACTTGGGAATATAGCGGAGAGTCTGTGCGCAAAGCAGATTTTTCGGAACTCTCAAAAAAAGGAGTTTATGCCGCATACATAAACGGGGCAAGAATTTCTGATAATATAATTGTACAAAACAACGTTTACGAAAATGTGTTCAAAGCCGCTTTGAAATGGTTTTACTATCAAAGAGCTAGCACTGTTCTACTACCCGAATTCGCCGGCAAATGGATGCGGGCGGCTGGGCATCCAGACACCAACGTTGGCTTTTATCCAGAAACCGAAAAAACCGCAGGTTGGAAAATCAGCAGTCCTAAAGGCTGGTACGATGCAGGCGACTATGGCAAATACATTGTGAACAGTGGAATTTCTGTTTTCACACTTTTGGAACTTTATGAACATTTTGAAAAAGAACTCAAAACCGTTTCCTTGAATATTCCCGAAAGCCAAAGCAAAACACCGGATATTTTAGAAGAAGTGCGTTGGAACCTAGACTGGATGCTAACTATGCAAGATCCAGAAGATGGCGGAGTTTATCACAAATTAACCACCGCAAAATTCAGCGGGCACGAACTACCAGAAGCCGATGCCGCAAAAAGATATGTTGTTATGAAAACAAGCACAGCCGCTTTGAACTTTGCCGCTGTTATGGCGCAAGCAAGCCGTATTTACAAACCCTTTGATGCAAAATTTTCGGCGAAAGCCATTGCTGCCGCAGAAAAAGCCTTTGAATGGGCAATAAAAAATCCAGCAATTCTGTTCAAACAGCCCGAAGGCATGAACACAGGGCAATACGCCCCTAGCGATGAAACAGTCCAAGACGAAAAACTGTGGGCAGCAGCAGAACTCTACATTAGCACAAAGAAAAAATCTTACGAGAATGTAATTGATAGTGTTCCCTTTGATGGACCCACGCCTTGGTGGGGCAATGTGAATTTTTTGGCAGTGTACAGAATTTCCGATGCAAAAAACGAATTTAAAAAAGACTTGAACAAAAAGGCTCAAGATACCCTTATATCGGCTGCAAATATGCTCAAAGATATAGCAGAAAATTCTGCTTATGGAATACCCGTAATCAATTGGAATTTTGTTTGGGGTTCAAATTCTGCCGTTGCAAATAATGGTATTCTGCTTTTGCACGCATATTATTTAACAAAGAATAAAAGCTATTTAGATGCCGCTCAAAGAGCTTTGGATTATCTTTTGGGCGCAAACCCGCTTGATATAAGTTTTGTGACTGGACACGGCAACAGAACTCCAATGTTCCCGCACCACAGACCCTCTGAAGGAGATGGTATTACAGATCCGGTGCCAGGAATGTTGGTTGGCGGGCCACATGAGGGTGGGCAAGATATTAAACCAAAGGGGCGTTGCGAAAACTATGTGCAAAAAGGCAAACCAGCCCTTTCTTATATGGACAATGAATGTAGCTATGCCACCAATGAAGTTGCTATAAACTGGAACAGCCCTTTAGTTTACCTTTCTGGTGCATTGCACTTTTTGAACACAAAATGAAGAAAGTTTTTGTTGATGGGCAAGAAGGCACAACTGGTTTGCAGATAAGAGAAAAACTGCTCGCTCGCAAAGATATAGAGCTTTTGGAAATTGAGCCAGAGCTTCGCAAAGATATAAAGCGCAAAACAGAACTCCTAAACGCAGCCGACATAGCTTTTTTATGTTTGCCAGATGATGCAGCAAAAGAATCGGTAGCACTTGTTCAAAATCCAAACACCATTGTTATAGATACAAGCACCGCGCATCGCACCAATGCGCAGTGGGCTTACGGCTTGCCAGAGCTTTCACCGAGCCACAAAGAAGCCATACAAAAATCAAAACGAATTGCAAACCCAGGCTGCCACGCAACAGGTTTTTTGTTGGCTATTTATCCACTCGTGGCAAAAGGCATAATTAAAATAGACGAGAATTTGAGTTGCTACAGCGTAACAGGTTATAGTGGCGGCGGCAAAAAAATGATTGCAGAATACAAAGAAAATTTTGACCCATCTGTGAAACCTTATGCGCTTGGTCTTTGTCACAAGCATTTGCCAGAGATGCAAAAAATAGCTGGACTAAAAAATCCACCTCTGTTTAATCCAATTCTTGGACCATATTATCAAGGCATGGCAGTGACTGTGAGCTTGTTTCCAAATATGCTAAATGGCATAAATTCTTTTGACGAATTGAGAAATTTTTTAACCGATTATTATAAAGGCTGTGAATATGTTAGCGTTGTTCCTGCCAGCGAAAACCCTGCAATGTTGGATCCAACAATATGCAACAACACAAATAATGCGAAAATTTTTGTGTTCGGGAGAGAGGAGCATGGGCAAATAACCGTTGTTCTGGACAATTTGGGCAAGGGAGCCAGCGGAGCGGCTATTCAGAATATGGAAATTTACCCCACATAAAGGAACAATGCAATGCTAGAACTTCTTGAAGAACTTTTTTCTTATTCATTTGTTGTGCGAGCCATAATAGTTGGAACTTGCGTTTCGTTGTGTGCTTCTTTTTTGGGGCTTCCACTTGTTTTGCGAAGATATTCAATGATTGGTGACGGGCTTTCTCACGTTGGCTTTGGAACGCTTGCCATTGCTGTTCCACTGGGGTTTTCGCCGCTCAAAGTTTCTATTCCACTTGTGATGCTCGCTGCTTTTTTATTGCTGAGAATCAGGGAAAGCTCAAAAATGCAAGGAGATGCCGCAATAGCCATAATTTCTTGTAGCTCGCTTGCAATAGGTGTGATTATAATATCTTTGACTGTTGGAATGAATACGGATGTTTGCAATTATATGTTTGGCAGCATTTTGGCGATAAAGCAAGAAGAAGTGTATTTGTGTACCATTATTTCTGTTGTGATTCTTTCTTTGTTCATCTTTTTTTACAATAAAATTTTCTCCGTGATTTTTGATGAAAACTATGCCAAGGCGAGCGGAACGAACATTGAATTTTACAATATGCTGCTTGCGCTTTTAACGGCTGTGATAATAGTTATAGGAATGCGAATTATGGGTGCAATGCTTATTTCAAGTTTGATTATTTTTCCAGCACTTACTTCTATGCGGCTGTTGAAAACATTCAAATCTGTTGTTGTGTGCTCTGCCTTTCTCTCTGTTATTTGCTTTTTTATGGGAGTGGTAATTTCATTTGCTTATAATATCCCAACAGGAGCTAGTATTGTTGGAGTGAATCTTATTTCGTTTTTAGTTTTTTGTTTGATTTCATTTTTTAAAAGAAAAAAAGAGTTACTATGAGAATTTCTGTTTTGCCACTTTTGATGCTTTTATTCATTTGTTCCAATGCAATGGCACAAACAAATAATAAATCCTTTTGCCTCCTTAAAGATAGGCTTTTTGTACAGCAGGTTAGGGATATTTATTTAAATCCGCAAACTTATGGGGATAAGATAGTTCAAGTTGAAGGTTTTTTTGATAAATACATAGATGAAAACAAACAAGAACGCTACGAAGTTTATAGAAAGACCGCTGGTTGTTGCGGAGATGATGGCAGGGCTGGCTTTGAATTTGTGTATAAAAAAGAAAAATTGAGCTTTAAAACAAATGAATGGATTTTGGTGGAAGCTCTTGTTAAAGAAAGGGTGATAGACGGATATGACCACATATATTTAGAAGCCATATCAGTTGTTAAAAAAGATAAAGGAAAAGCAAAAGAGTTTGTGATGTAACTACCAAATATCCCAACCGCTAGGGCAAGAATTTGAAAGTGTCCCCATTAGGTCCGAGCAAGTGTATCCATAAGATGAAAGTGTTGACATAAGTATACATTCAGAATAGTCGTAATCCAAGCAATACTTATAGGAACTAGTAGTAGTAACACGAGTACCATTGCAAGTTAGATTATCGCCCTCTCTGGTAGAATTAACGTATAAATATCCATACTTATTGCACTCACTAATAAGAGCAGAACAAGTTTGCCCAGATGGTTTAGCATAAGTTGGGTCAATTGCAAAGCATCCGGTATCCCATTCGCAGAAATACGCGCGTCCCTGATCATCTTTGCACCTTGTGGCAGAAACGCCGCTACTAGAACTAACTACGGCAGAACCAGCACTACTAGAGCTAGTTACTATGTAGCCACCGCCACGCCAAGGAGCATTGGAACTCCAAGACACCAAATTACTGTAAATATATTGCCCAGAAGTGGTCATGTTAGAAGTATTAGTCCAAGCTGCGCTTGCGCTTGGAGAGAAACTTGGTTTAAAAAATGCCGAACCCTCACTTTTGTTGTTCACATGCCATGCGCAATATGATATGCTATTATTGTTCAAGAAAGTCATCCATGTGTTGGATGCAGTTTCGTTATGAGAGCCGTTGCCGTCTGCAGACACTGTACCATATTCCGATACAAATACAGGATAACCTGCGCTACGAACAGCATTTATTTTGCTGGCAAAATTAGGAGTATATGAACCACCATTCAAAGGGTGGCTTGCGGCATAGAAATGGAGCACATAAGCTATATTCCCATCTGCAAGTGGATTATCTAATGCACTATCTACTTCTTGATCCCATTTTGGAGTCCCAACCAAGATAAGGTTGCTTGAATATTTGCGAATAGCACTTATTACAGTGGTGGCATAAGTTCTAATGGAAGACCAACTTACTTCGAGAGGCTCGTTGAAAATTTCAAATATTACATTGGGATAGCTTCCATAAGTGCTTGCCATTTCTTCAAAATACGCAGAGGCATCTGTAGCATTGAAAGTGTGGGTGTGCCAGTCTATTATAACATAAATATCTTTGGCAATGGCAGCATTAATAGCAGCTTTTACGCGGCTCATGTTTCCAGATTTATCGTATAAATAACTACCGTTATATTCACCTACGCCAGATGCTGCATATCCCATAGGCACTCTGATAATTTCTGCTTTCCAGCCATCCACCATAGCATTAACTGTGGCAGCGTTAAAGAAACCTGCGGATTCCCAACCTGTATTGCTCCAACCAAGACTTACGCCTCTTACCTGTACTGCTGTGCTACCTGTTTTTGAGCCAACTATCTTGTTTCCGCT
>Ga0182472_107354_pt1 | contig 11649 bp, 9 predicted proteins | sample TergutNc150P3_FD_120804 | JGI IMG/M metagenome (GOLD analysis project Ga0182472, IMG submission 120804)
GCGTTCAACAGCACAAAATCAATGTTAATGAAAGCATTAGATTTAGCAAATTGATTTTGCGCTGTAGGGGCAACCCTCGTGGTTGCCCTTCATGCGATTGCCACAACACAGTTGCCAACAGGGAAACACGTTAAAACAAGGATGTTGATATGAAAGTAGATGTTCAAAAATTCATGGAATTGCGCAACAGCGCAATAGAACGCGCTGGGACGACCACCCGCAGTGTTAAGGTTTCTCCAAAAACTGCCGATAACAAAGATTGGCGTTCTCTCTTAGAGTCCAAAAGAAAGGAAATCGGTCTGGAGCCTGCGGCTCCAGTTGCAAAAAGCCGCGTAACCAAGCAGGTTAAAGTTGTGGCTACGGATTTTGATGGTTCAATAGAGGAACGGGTGAGCGCTCTGCGTGAAAGGAGTGCAGAGGGCTTGCCCGTTCGCGAACGTGGGAATTTTATTGATGTAAGGGCTTAAATATGGCATAAATTTTGCTATATTTTTTATAAGAAGGTTATTATGTATAGTGATATAAGAACACCAGTATCAAACTCAAAGCCGCTGAACGACACCGTTCAGCCGCTGAATCCCGGCATTGACCCAAAACGCATGGGCCCGCAAAAGGCAGATGCGCCCAAATTTGACGAAATGCTAAAGGGATTTCTAACAGATGTAAACCACATGCAAAACTACGCCGACGAATCCATTCAAAAAATGGTAGCTGGCGAAATAAAGGATGTTCATCAGGTTATGCTTGCAGTTGGCGAAGCAAAGGTTGCTTTTAACCTAATGCTAGAAATTCGCAATAAAACCATGGATGCCTACAACGAGCTTATTAAAATGCGCGGTTAAAGCGGTTAATAGACCTAGCACAGCCGGTTTTTCGCTGGATAATGACATTTTTTTTGTTTTACCCTTGCTTTTTTTGAAAAAAAAAGTTAAATTTGTATTATAATTCTACAAACTCCAAAGGAGATTTATTATGAAAAAACCCGACCTGGTTGAAAAGGTTAAAGAACTCGCAGGGCTAGAAAGCAAAGCAGCGGCAGAACGCGCTGTTAATGCTTTTTTAGAAGGAATTGAAGCCGGTTTGCAAAAAGACGGTGAAGTTCAGTTGATTGGCTTTGGCACTTTCAGAGTCAAAGACCGTCCGGCTCGCGAAGGCCGCAATGTCAAAACCGGCGAAAAAATCAAAATCAAAGCTTCTAAAACCGTGACTTTTAAAGTTGGTGCTGCGCTAAAAGCCAATGCAACAACTAAAAAAGGCGGCAAAAAGAAATAATTTCTTTAGCAGTTTTGAAGCGGCAGAGCTTAAAGGCCTGCCGTTTTTATTTACAGCAAATGTATATTTCAATCGATGAGGCGGCAAGAATTCTAAGGCAAGGCGGAATAGTGGCTATTCCAACAGAAACTGTTTATGGGCTTGCCGGCAATGCTTTTGACGAAACCGCTGTGGCTAAAATTTTTGCGGTAAAGGAGAGGCCTTTTTTTGACCCTTTGATTGTGCATATAGCAGAAATTGAAGAACTTGAGAACTTGGCGGCAGAGATTCCAAAAAATGCAAAATTGCTGGCAGAAAAATTTTGGCCTGGCCCCTTAACGCTGGCGCTGCCAAAAAAAGAAAGCGTTCCTAATTTAACCACCGGAGGGCTTTCAACGGTAGCCGTTAGAATGCCCGAAAAACAGATTGCAAGGGATATAATAAAACTTGCCGGATTTCCGCTTGCCGCTCCAAGCGCAAATAAGTTCCAACACCTAAGCCCAACAAGCGCAGAACACGTTCTGGAGCAGTTGGGCGGCAAAATAGACGGCATAGTGGATGGGGGGCTTTGCGAAATAGGTCTTGAAAGCGCCGTTGTTGGTTTTGAAAACGATATGCCTGTGATTTACAGACCGGGGGCAGTTACAAACGAGATGATAGCGAAGAATTTGGGGAAAATCTTAAACCCTAAATCCCATGCCATTCTTTCTCCCGGAATGCTTGAAAAACATTATAGTCCCAATACGCTGTTGTGTTTGGAATTGCCTAGCGATGTGCCGCCTAATTGCGGGTTGCTTGCTTTTGGGAAATTGCCGGAAAATGCTGTGCATTTTGCAAAAGCATTGAATTTGTCTGCAAAAGAAGATTTAACGGAAGCCGCTGCGAATTTATACGGAATGCTGCACGAATTGGATTCTTGCGGGTTGAGTAAGATTTATGCGATGTTGCTGCCGCCTGTTGGTCTTGGCGTGGCTATTAATGATAGGTTAACTAAGGCAGCGAGCGTGCTGAATTTACTATATTAAAGCTCATAATTAACTTAACCCCAAAAAAGGGAAGGTAAATGCCTTTTGGAACCATAAAACAGCCTCTGCCTTGCGTTGGCAAGAGAAACACGCTTTCTATTTGTATGATTGTTAAAAACGAAGAAGCAAATATTGGGCGGGCCATTCAAAGCTTTTTGCCTTTTGCAGACGAAATTATTGTAAACGACACAGGCTCAACAGATAAAACCATTGAAATTGTAAAATCCTTCCCGAAAACGGTTTTGATGCAATCCGAGTGGATTGGAGATTTTGCGTATTCCCGCAATTTGAGTTTTGAAAAAGCCACTTGCCCTTGGATTTTATGGATGGATGCAGACGATTATGTTCCGCCAGACCAAGTAGAAGCCTTCAACAAATTAAAACTAACCGCTCTAGACCGAATGATTTCCTTTACCGTATGCAATACCGAAAATGGCAAGCCAACGGGTTTAAGGTTCATGCAAGCGAGAATGTTCCCAAACCATCCAAAAATGCGCTTTGAAGGACGCATTCATGAAAGCGTAATAAAATCGGCAGCCGATTTGGGCTTAAATGTTGTAAATACAAATATTTTAATTTGGCACATGGGCTACGAAACTCTGGAAATCCGGCAAAAAAAAGCAAAAAGAAATTTGGAGATTCAACTTTCAGACCCAGAACAAGAAAAACGCATAGAAGGTTTGCTAGAATTAGGCGATTCTTATTCCACGCTCAAAGAAATAGAAAAAGCCGTGGAATATTACAGAAGAGCCACAGAATTCAACTGCTCTTATGAGCAGATGGATTTAAAAACGGGGGCTATGAACAAACTTGGGCGGCATTTGAATGCGCTAAGTAAATTTGATGAAGCAAAAGAAATATTTGAAAAGTGCATAAAGCAGTTCCCGAAAAACGAAGAAGCGTATTATTGCCTTGCCACAACTTTAATGTCGCAAAATAAAACAAGCGAGAGCATACCATATTTTAGAAAAGTGTTAAGCCTCAAGCCAGACGTTTCAAGCTGCGGCACAAATTACTTTACAATAAAACAAGACACCCTGAAAAATTTGAGCCTGTGGGAATTTGAGCAGGGAAATTTCAAGCTCTCAAAAAATTATGCAGAAGAAATGCTAAAAGGAGATAAAGACAGCCAAGATGCAAAATTTCTGTTTGAGCAAGCACAAGCAGCATTGCAAAACAAGAGCAGCAAACGCCCTCTGCTCTCCCTTTGCATGATTGTTAAAAACGAAGAAAAAAATATAGGTGAATGCCTTAAATCTGCCAAAGGCTTGGCAGACGAAATTATAGTCACAGATACCGGTTCAGGCGATAACACTATTAAAATAGCAAAGAGCTACGGTGCAAAAATAGAGCATTTCGAATGGACAAAAAATTTTTCCGCTGCGAGAAACCATTCCATTTCAAAGGCTACTGGTCGCTGGATAATTTGGCTGGATGCAGACGATAGGCTGCCTGAAAAAACCGTTAAGGAACTTCGCAAAACATTAAGCTATGAAAGCCCAAACAAAGTGTTCTATTTAGAAATTAGCGATGGCAAAGGCACAAAACTTTTGCAAATAAGGGTGTTTCCAAACAAAGAGCAAATAAAATTTGAGGGCCGCATACACGAGCAAATTTTGCCCAGCATTCGCAAGCTAGGGCTTTTAGAAGTCAAATTGCCTTTGGAAATTATCCACACCGGATATGATGACCAAAAGCTCTTAAAAGAAAAGCAATTGCGCAATTTGGAACTTTTCAAGGAACAATTTCCAGATGAAAAAGGAATGAATCCGCTTGATATGTACCATTATGGGACTTGCTACAACATTCTTGGCGAGCAGGAAAGTGCGCTTAAATGGCTAAGGGAATCTTTAGAGGGAGCAAAAAAGCAAGGCTTCAATGAACTGCTTGTGCTTTTGCCTCACGATATTGCTTGCATTTTAGAAGAGCAGGATGATTTGCAGGGGGCACTTGAAACACTGGAACTCTCTCTAAAAGAAAACGTGCAGTTTGAACCTGCAATGTTTAAAAAAGCTCAAATCCTGGGCATCCTCGGAAAAAATGAAGAAGCGGTAAAATGGTTTGGCTACTGTGCCGTTCTCATTCCAAAAACCGGCTCCCTGCCAGCTAACGTTGAACAAATCCACACAAAGGCTTTGCAGTTTTTAGCAGAATATTGGAAAAAAACCGAACACATTCCCGTTGCAATAGAAATTCTTAAAATACTTAAAAACTTAATGCTGGGGACTCCGCATAATCCCCTTGCTCTGGCAGAAATTTACATAAGCAGAGACAAGGTAATGGAGGCTCTTAACAATTTGGAATTTTTGAAAAAAGACTTGGGCAACACACCTGAATTTATATTCCTTTACGGGCAGGTCTTGGCACTTACAAACAATATTCAAGAGGCAATAAAATTAATTTCAAAAGCAAAGGAAAAATTTCCAGAAAACGAAAATATTGCGAAACTGGCAAATGCGATGGAAATTTAATTTTCTACATTTCTCTCCGCAATGAATTTTCCATCATTAAAAGAGCAAATGTCCAAGCTCACGCGCGGAGTGCAAGAAATTGTCCCTGAACCTGAGTTTGCAAAAAAAATTCAGAAGTCCATAGACACAGGCGTTCCGCTTCGCATTAAGTTGGGTGTTGACCCAACCGCACCGGATATACATTTGGGGCACACGGTGGTTATGCGCAAGTTGCGGCAGTTTCAGGATATGGGGCATCAGGTTATTTTGATAGTGGGGGATTATACCGCAATGATAGGCGACCCAAGCGGCCGCAACAAAATGCGCCCCCGCATTAGCCACGAGCTGGTTATGGAAAACGCCAAGGAATATCAGGAGCAGTTTTTCAAAATAGTGAAAAAAGAGCAAACCGAAATTCGCCTTAACGGAGAATGGTTTGGGAAAATGCAATTTGACAAGATTACGGAGTTGATGGGCAGCATTACTATTGCGCAAATGCTGGAGAGAAAAGATTTTAAAAGTCGCTATAAGAATGAGCAAGAAATAAGTTTGCACGAATTTATGTACCCTCTAATGCAGGGTTACGATAGCATTGCAATAAAAAGCGATATTGAGCTTGGCGGAACAGACCAGAAATTCAACGTTCTGTGCGGGCGTGAATTGCAGCAACGCGAGGAAATGGAGCCGCAAACAGGCTTGTTCATGCCCATATTGCTCGGCACAGACGGCGAGCAAAAAATGAGCAAATCGCTTGGCAATTATGTTGGCATAAACGAACCCGCAGATTCAATGTACCATAAAATTTACAATATCCCAGATGCTTTGGTTGAAAGCTGGTTTGAGCTATTAACAGATATTCCCAAAGAAAAATATGAAGCTCTGCTCAAGGAAAATATTTTAAGCGCAAAAAAAGAACTAGCCTCCGACATAGTTAAGCAATATCACGGCTCTGCCGGGGCAGAGGCAGCCGCAGAAAAAGAAAAAGCCATTCACAGCGGAGATGTTTTGCCAAGCGACACGCCCACGGTAAAACTAAATGCTGGCAATTACGGCATTTTGGATTTGCTAGTTGCTGCCGGAGCCTTTGCGAGCAAAGGCGAAGCTCGCCGAATGATTCAAAACAACGGTGTTAAAATAAACGGAAATGCTGTTGCAGACACAAATATGAGCATAACCGTTGAAAATAATGAAATTATATTGCAAACAGGCAAACGAAAGTTTTATAAAATCACTCACTGTTAGCGTTTAAAATTTCTATATTTAGCCATAGGAAAACCAAAAATGAAAATACTTATTCTTTTTTTTGTTATCCTCGTTTCTTTTTCCTGGTCAAAGGAGAAGCAAGAGGTTGAAGTTCCCATAAACGTAGGAGTGGGTCCTGCTTTTTTCTGGATTCCGGGGGTTGTGGGAAAAGAGCTGCATCCGGGGGCTAAATTTGACCTTTATGCGGTTATTACCCCAAAAATATTGCAAGAGAATGAAAATAAAATCCCCAGTAAGTATAAGAAATATGTGAATATGGAAGAAGAAATGCACGTAATACCTCTTTGGCTGGCACTCTTTCCAAAGTATTTAATTATAAATCCGGATGCCGAAAATTCTATTTACGGCGGGCTTTGGTCTTTTTTTGGCATATCAGGCAATTTTTTGAAAAACAATTTCATAGAACTAGGAGGGGAATTGGTTTTACCCACTATTTCCTACCTCTATGCCAATGCCCCAAAAAATGCTCCCGACACGCAACACCTTTTGGGAATCGGCGCAATGCTAAGGCTTGAGAATACAATAAAGTTCAGCGAAAAATTTTTAGCCACGCTTGCTTATGGGCATAATTTCAATATTCCACTCCCATCTCTTGACCCAATCCCCAACAACACTTACAAAGAAGAATCTAAAACCTCTGAAAAACGGTGGTTTCAAACAGGAGTTTTATCACTTGTTTTCCATTTCAGATTCTTCAATATAAAGCAGGCAATTTAATAAGTATCAATCGTATTTGCCGCACTCAAACGCACATCTGGCAAATCCAGAACATAAATGGCAAAGCTCCATCCCGGGGCAGCTCCGGCAGGCCTCCAGGTGAAATCCATTTTCCAGCAGTGGAGGTCCCTGTAGAATTGCAGTGAGTGGGAGGTAAAATCTCCTTCTTCAAAGGAGTATTGCGAAGTGTATTGCAAGTTCCATTTTCTGCTGGGGTAAAGGGCGGCAGAGAAACTGGCGTAGTGTCTGTAATCGTCTTTGAACATATTTTTGCCAACTCTGGTACTTGAGAAGGTGAAACTGTAATCTACGCCCGCGCTCCAAGATTTATATTCATATTTGCCGTTTTTTGACGGAAGCCCTGCGTTGAAATCTCCATACCAGGCAAATCTGCGGTTCAAGCCGTAGCTCCAGTACGTGAGCTGCGGAAACCGAACTTTGTTTGGAGACTCTTCAAATTTATGATAGACGTTGTGCGTGGTATTTATTGTGAAAAGGTAATTTTCCAAAACCTGAATTCCAAAAGTGGAATATATCGGCGACCATTGAATTGAATCTGCGGCAAAGTTGTAAGAGGTTGAATGCGAAGTTGTTAAAACTCTGAGATTTTTGCTTAAATCATCAATGTCCGTTTCTTCGCTTGCCGTGTCTGCGCTTGCTATTAAATATTTTATGTCAAAATCATTTCCAAGCCTGAAGCCCACGGTTCTCTGCTCCATTTGATAAGCGTACTGACCCAGAAGCGGATGCGGGTAAAATGCGTAGTTGGTATCCAGTTCTGGTGCATACGTAAAGTCCACAGTTGGAGAAAGAGTATGGCGAACACCGGTGAACCTGCCCCATTCCGGAAGCCATATACCGTAGAGCTTGGTGTTGGCACTCACAGAACCGTTGCCTTTCAAATAGTAGTGACCGTATTCGTCTTTTGAAGGGTCAAAAGCAAAGCGGTTTCTTTTGTTGTTTATAGAATCCTTTGGCGAAATATACTCCTTTGCAGTCCAGTTCCCCGCAAAATTCAAAGAGGGAGTTATGCTTAAAACATCAAAGAGAATACCCGTGTATTTTAAGGAAAAATTGTCGGAAAAACCTACATAATAAGCCGTTGTGTCCATCGTGTAATAGTCAGAGGCTGTATCTTGCGGATTGTAGTATATGGTGTCGGGCGCTCTAGACATATAGTTGTTGAAGCGGGCAGAATAAGAATAATTTATTTTTTCCCAGAATGGCGGATTTATGTTTTCCCCAGATATATCCGGTGAAAACAAGGGACCTTCTGAAACTCTGAATTGAATATCGGGGTTTTGCCGGATTATAAGCCCTGTTTGCAAATTGTATTCCTGCCTTTCTTTTACGGTGATATTTTTATTGTCGCCGATTTTTTGAGAGTAGGTCATTTCGGCATTTGCTTGCTGGTCTAGAACCGTTTTTTCGTCTATGCCGTTTTGCTGCCGCAAATTTTGCCGCGAAACAAAGGAACCCTCGCCATTCAACGTTTTGCTGCCATCTGGCGTTATTTTTTGCGCGTGTCTGAAACGAATATCGTAATCTCGCCAAATTGTTCCATCGTTCAAATAACCGGTAGCATTCACAAAACCGTCAAGAGAGTATCTCTTATTGTAGCGAACTTCCGTATTCAAATTGCTTTTGCTGAAATCTGCCTCGCTGCCTTCCAAAATATTTGCGTAAAGTTGCCCGTCCCAATAATCGCTTGGAGCATAATAATAACCCAGATTGTTCATAAAAAAACCCTGCGACTGGTCTCCGCCTATTTTCGGTGTTAAAATGCCGCTCCGCCGCCCGCTTTTAAGCGGTGAAATCATAAGCGGCAAAATCATAACCGGAACCTCGCCCATATTCAAAACAACTGGACGCGCTGTTACGGTCTCTTTTGGTTTTAGCACCATTCGCCTGCTGTAAAACGAGTAATGCTGGTGTTCGGGATTAGAACAAGTGGAAAAATCTCCCCTTTCAATTAAAAATCTCTGCTCTTTAAGCGTATCTGAGCTTTGTATCGTAACCGCTCTTATCACCGTTCCGTTGAATTGCTGGTTATCCATATAACTGGTGCCATAAATTATTTCGCCGACTTTTGTGGATAAATTATATTTCATTTTGTAAGAGGCAAGAGAAGGCTGCGAAGTTTCCCTGAAAATCGGATTTCCCACAACCTCTATTTTTTTGTCTCGCTGGCTATATATAATGGTATCGCCGTTCAGTGTTGCGGTTCGGTATTTGAGTTGTGCCTTGTTGTTCAAATTAAAAGTTTTGGATAAAACATTGTATTCCAAATCAACCGCCCTGTATTCCAAAGTATCGTTTGAACCATCATCTATCAACCAGCCACCGCTTTCGTTTTGCACTGTATCTGTCGCCTGTTGCCTATCTTCCAGCTCAAAGCGAACAAACTCCTGCGAAAAGGCAAAAGTGCAAAAAAATAAAATGAACAGGAAGGGCATTGGGGGTAATATAGCAATTATTTTCTATATTCTTGCTTGGAGAAATATGAAGCGACCTATAATCGGAGTTATTCCCCTTTGGGATGAAGAGAAAGAAAGTATATGGATGTTACCCGGCTATATGCAGGGCTTGGAAGAAGCTGGCGCAACGCCTATGATTCTGCATCTTACGGATTCAGAAACAATGCTAAAACAGACCATAAGCCTCTTTGACGGCTTTCTCTTCACAGGAGGGCAGGATGTAAATCCTAAACTATACGGACAGGAAAAAAACGAGCATTGCGGAGAAATCTGCGATACACGAGATAGAATGGAAGCGTACATTTTTCGCGAAGCCGTTTTGAATCTAAATAAACCTGCGCTTGGAATTTGCCGCGGCATACAGTTCTTAAATGTCATGCTCGGCGGAAGTTTGCATCAGGATATCCCCACGGAATTTTCCAGCACAATAACCCATTCCCAAAAACCGCCTTATGATGTCCCTGCCCACAATGTCCGAATCATTTCTGGTACTCCATTGCATAAACTTGCCGGAAAAGAAAGCATAGAAGTAAACAGTTCTCATCACCAGGGGATAAATAGGGTGGCAAAAGGGCTTGAAATTATGGCGGTGGCTGACGATGGTCTTGTGGAAGCTGTATATATGCCGGCTCATCCTCATGTCTGGGCGGTGCAGTGGCATCCCGAATATTCTCTCAAAGATGAAATGTCGAAGAAAATATTTTCGCATTTTATAAGTTTTGCTTAACAGGTCTGTAAATATTTCATTTTTTTGTATGCGAGAAAAGCTCAATCTCTTAATTTTCTAGATTCCAAATATGGATTCATCTAATTTTATCAAGGATTTTATAGTTGAAGATTTAGGCAATAAACGCTATAACTCCGTGCGCACAAGATTTCCGCCAGAACCAAATGGATATTTGCATATTGGGCACGCCAAAAGTATATGCATTAATTTTGGCATTTCAAAACAATTTGAGGGTGTGTGCAATTTGCGCTTTGACGATACAAATCCGGCAAAAGAAGATGTTGAATATGTGGATAGCATAAAAGAAGATGTTAAATGGCTTGGCTTTGATTGGAAAGAAAATGAATTTTATGCGAGCGATTATTATGGCTTGTGCTATGAGTTTGCCGAGCAGCTTATTTTGGCGGGCAAGGCTTATGTTTGCCACTTAAAAGGCGATGATGTTGGCAAATATAGAGGCACTCTCACAAGCCCCGGCGAACCAAGCCCGTGGCGAGACAGACCCATAAGCGAAAGTTTGGAGCTTTTCCGCAAAATGAAAGATGGCGAGCTGGAAGAGGGCGATGCGTTTTTGCGCGCCAAGATAGATATGGCAAGCCCTAATATGAATATGCGCGACCCTGCGATTTACCGCATAAAAAAAACAAGCCATCACCGCACAGGCGATAAATGGGTTGTTTATCCTATGTACGATTATGCCCACCCGATAGGCGACTGGATAGAAAACATAACTCACAGTATATGCACCTTGGAATTTGAAGACCACCGCCCCCTTTATGAATGGGTGCTGAACGAAATCAAAGCCATAATAGATAAGGGCTATGCGCCAAGCCGAAAAATGACACCCGCACTGCCACGCCAAATTGAATTTGCCCGCCTTAATTTAACCTACACGGTTATGAGCAAAAGGCTTTTGAGGGAGTTGGTTGAAAACGGCTGCGTTCTTGGCTGGGATGACCCTCGAATGCCAACAATAAGCGGGCTTCGCCGCAAAGGCTACACTCCAAGCTCCATTCGCGAATTCGCAGACAGAATTGGAGTTGCCAAAACAGATAGCATAGTGGATATTCAACTGCTTTATTTTTGCATAAGGGAAGAACTGAATAAAAACGCTCAAAGGGCAATGGTTATTTTAGAGCCTTTGAAAGTTGTGATAACAAACTGGGAAGATGGCAGGGAAGAGGTTTTTGAAGCGGAAAACAATCCTGAAAATTTAGAGATGGGCGCGAGGAAAATAGTTTTTGGCAAGGAGATTTACATAGAACGCGAAGATTTTATGGAAAATCCTCCAAAAAAATACTTTAGGCTCTCCCCTGGTTCAGAAGTTCGCTTGAAAGGTGCATATTATATCCGCTGCGAGCAGGTGATTAAAGACTCTGACGGAAAGGTGATTGAGTTGCATTGCACTTATGATCCGGAGAGCAGGGGAGGCGAAACTGCGGATGCCCGCAAGGTAAAGGGAACCCTGCACTGGGTTAATTGCATAGACGCGCTTGATATTGAGGTTAGGCTGTTTGAAAATCTTTTCACTCTGGAAAACCCAGGGGCTATTCCAGAGGGTAAAAACTATATGGACTATGTGGCTCAAAATTCCATGACGGTTAAATGCGCCAAAGCAGAGCCATTGCTCTCAAGCGTAAAGCCTTATGACAGGTTTCAATTTGTGCGGCACGGTTATTTTTGCGTTGATTCCAAAGATTCCACTCCGCAAAAGCCTGTGTTCAACCGTATAGTAAGTT
>Ga0182472_107355_pt1 | contig 11623 bp, 12 predicted proteins | sample TergutNc150P3_FD_120804 | JGI IMG/M metagenome (GOLD analysis project Ga0182472, IMG submission 120804)
CGCCATCGCTTTTTGATTAGGGGGCTTGATTTTGGAACGGGGAGAAAAAACCATGTTTTTTCTCCTTGTTGGCTGTTTTTTCTAAAAATTATTTTTTTACCGGACAACAGTGAGTAAATTATATTTACCAATTTTTCTAAATTGATTTCTCTATTTATGCGCGTTTTCTCGCTATTATTGCTTCTGTTTTTTGCCTTTTCGCAAGCTTATTTTGGCAAAAAAAATGAGGCTTCGGCTGTTTTTGAGTGGGTTATGCTTCTGCAAAGTCCGCGTACCGTGGCTTTTGAAGGAGCTGGTTCTGCGCTTCCATCGCAGGATTTTGGGGCCGCTTTGATGAACCCAGCATTGCTGCAAGGCGATGATTTTGGAGCAGGTGCTGCCTGGCAAAGCGGAGATTTAGCGGATATGCAGGGAATTTTAACATTTTCCCATCCATTCTCAATGGGAAAAATCGAAGCGAGGATGCAGCACACTTATGGTGCTGTGTACAACGGGGAGGTTCAGCATTACGATGAAGACGGCGAACAAACAGGCATTTCTAGCTATCCAGCCGCTCAGTATTATGCCATAACCCTTGCATTTCCGTTAAAGCATTTTAAATTTGGCATAACAGGCAGGTATTTATGGGAGAGATTATCGGAGCTTGAAGACGCACGGGCAGGAAGAGGGTTAGCAATGGATTGGGGATTTTTGTGGAACTCCGGCTCTGCGCGCTACGGCTTGGCGTTGATGGGGCGGCATTTGGGCAGGCAAATTACCCCGTTTGTAAAAGGCGGGGTTAACGGTTACGCTCTCGCTTCAGAGCTTGCTGCAAGCGCATTTTGGCGTTCAAGCCGAGATTTAACTTGGCTTTTTGAATGCTCTGCCCCACGCTACTCCCCAGCTTTAGGGAAACTTGGCTTGGAATACCGTTTTTCAGAGCCTATATATATAAGGGCTGGCATGCAAAGGGAGTTTATGGATATCATTGACTCAAATAACGGAGCTGGCTATTATCGCTTGTTTTCAGTTGGCGCAGGCTATAGGCTTTCAAATATCGCATTGGATTATAGTTATGGTATGTTAATAGAAGGGATGGGAAGCGAGCACAGAATTGGAGTAAGCGGGGTTTTTTAAAAATGCATCCAGATTTTTACAGCGAAAAAAATGATTTGTCTTCAATAATAACGGCCTCGCTTTTATTTCATCTCACAGTTATAGGCGTTTTGTTGTTAGTAGTGTTTTTAAAACCCCCAAAAGAAAATCCGCCGCCTATTCCTTTTTTTGAAATGGTAAATGTGATGCCTGCTCCAGCACCAGCTCCAAAGCCAACACCGCCAGAACCCACCCCTGAAATTCCAGAACCTATTTCTGAACCTATTCCAGAACCTGCGCCAACACCTATCGCCGAACCCATTCCTAAACCCAGCCCAACGCCTGTTCCCACCCCGACCCCGACCCCAACTCCAACTCCAACCTCCGAACAGGTTAAGCCAGAGCCTATACCTGAACCAGCGAAGCCTGCTCCTGCCGCGTCAATGGATATGCCAATGGATATGCCATCGGACATAAAGAGCAAAGATATGGATATGCCAGCTCTCAGAACCTTGGGCGATGTTATGATGGACCCACAATTGCAGGCGTATTTAGAGAGGCTTGTCAGGCTTATATATCAAAATTTCAACCCACCCTCTGGAACGGAAATCGCCAGGGGAACAAAATCTTCAGTGCAGTTTCAAATATCCAGAAACGGCGAGATAGATGAGGTTTTTCTGCGCTCTTCTTCGGGAAATTCAATATGGGATAGGCTTGCGATGAGAGCAGTTCAAATAACTAAACCTCCGCCACTTCCGTCAAGCTACAACGCAGAAAACCTGCCTTTGATTTTTGACTTTAGAGAAAAGTGAAAAAAAACCGCAGAATTTTCTATCTTTACCGATAAGGGTATCTTATGCAAGAAATAGATGTCAAATCTGTAAAAGACGGGATGGTTTTGGCAGAGCCTTTGGAAAATATTCACGGCAGTCTTATTTTAGATAAGGGGACAGTATTAACCGAAGCGTTTGCAGCTAGGCTTGCTGCACGGGGTATTCAGACCGTTTGTATTGAAGGAGAACAGAAGGAAAAAAATATTTCTAAATTGCAAACATCGCAGACAGGCGGTTCTCAAGACATAACATTGGACAGGCTATTTAAGGGAAAAATAGTCAATAATTCAATGAATATAATTTACGAGGCTTTAGTTAGGTACAAAAATTCAAATGGCTGATAAGAAGAGAATAGAAACGCTAATCAATAGCTTAGACGAATTGCCCACGCTTCCTAGTGTTTTTTTTACCGTAAACAAAATGCTGTCTGACCCTCGCACATCGGCTATTGATATTGGCAGTGCCATATCTTTAGACCAAGTTATAGCATCTAAAGTTTTAAAATTGGCAAATAGCTCATTCTACGGTTTTACCAGCAGGGTTAATACTATTCCTCACGCCGTGGCTGTTTTGGGATTTAGTTCAACAAAAAACATTGTGCTCACAACCAGCGTTTTATCAACTCTGAATTTAAAGACGAAAATAAAAGGTTTTAGCCTAGCTGATTTTTGGAAACATTCGGCGGCGGTTGGAACTATAGCAAGGCTTATAGCAAATGAAAGCTATCCGCAAAAACGGGAAGAAGCCTTTGTTGCCGGGCTTTTACACGATATGGGTAAACTTATTCTGGCTATTTGCGCTCCCGAATTTTTTGCAGAAACTATAAAACTTGCCATCAATAAAGGTTGTTTATTTTTAGATATGGAAAGAGAAGTGGTGGGAATTAGCCATCCTGAAATAGTGGCTTATATAAACAAGAAATGGAATTTACCAGACGAAATTACCAAAGTGATCATAAATCATCATAAAGACATTGATGATACAGATGAGCACGCTATGTTGACCGCTATAGTACAGCTTGCCGACGTTCTGGCAAGAGGGTTGCAATTTGGCCATCCCTGCGATTATTCTATGCCGATTATAGGAGATAATGTGCTGGATTTGATAAAAATAACTCCAAGAAAATTGGATAGCATTTTAAGAGATAGCTACGGTTCTCTACAAAATTCAATGGTCTTTATCAACCCGGATTAAAGAGGATTTTCTTGAATCAAATAGTTATGATGGGAGTTGACCCAGGCAGTTATGCGACGGGTTTTGCCTTTTTGAGTTTAAAAGGGAACAAAGTTTCGGTTTTGGACTATGGGGTTATTCGCCCTAAAAAAGATGCGGAACTTATTTTTAGAATTGGGCATATAGTTGAAGAATTGGAGAACCTCATCGCAAAACACAAACCCGTTGCGTTTTGTATGGAAAAAGCTTTCTTTGCAAAGAATGCAAATAGCGCTCTCATCTTGGGGCATATTCGCGGAGCGGTTATGGCTCTGGGTTTTAAGCACGATTTGGTATTTTCCGAAAAAAGCCCTCGCTCGGTTAAGCAGGCTGTGACGGGAAACGGCGCGGCCAGCAAGGAACAAGTTGCAAATATGATGAACAGGCTTCTTGGCATTCAAGCGAACTGTGCTTTGGATGCGAGCGATGCCCTGGCTATTGCGTGGACAGGAATGATGTGAGCGGGCTGCTTGCGGCAGCTTCGTCTCTTTGCTCTGCCAAGCCAGTTTCAAATGCCAATCTGCCGCTTTCCACAGCTAGCTTAAAGCATTTAGCCATAACCCCAGAATTTGGGGCGGATGCAATTGCCGTGTTCACCAAAACCGCGCTTGCACCCATTTCCATAGCTAGGCACGCCTGCGATGGCGTGCCTATGCCTGCATCAACTACAACCGGAACTTTGCTCTGCGCTATTATTATTCTCAGCATAGCTTCCGTTTGCAAACCTTTGTTGCTACCTATGGGCGAACCAAGCGGCATAACTGCCGCAACTCCGCAATCCTCCAATCTCTTGCATAGAACTGGGTCTGCTGGAACGTAGGGTAAAACAACAAAACCATCTTTTACAAGTTCTGTGGCGGCACTTAAAGTTTCAATGGGGTCTGGAAGCAAATATCTTTGGTCTGGATGAATTTCCAGTTTCACCCAATTTATTTTAAGGGCTTCCCTTGCCATTTGAGCGGCGAATACCGCTTCTTTTGCGGTTCTTGCCCCAGATGTGTTCGGTAAAATTTGCCCTTTGAAATTTTTTAATGCTTCTAAAATAGAATCTTCTTTTTGATTTTTGTTTATCCGCTTTAAGGCAACTGTGAGCATCTCGCTTTCGGATTCACGCAATGCGAGCACCATCTCCCCCGGCGAGGCGAATTTTCCGCTGCCTAGAAAGAGTCTGGATTTAAAATTTCTATTTGCGAGCTGAAGCATTGAGTGGGAATTTAGTAATTTTTTATATTATATTTATGTTCTTTATAATTCTGCTTTTTCCCTTGCTATTTCTCGCCTGTGGCGAAGGGGAATGGATAATGCACGATGAGGAATATCACAAAGAACGGGAATTTAGCAATAATTATTGGTTGCTAAAAGCATATTTTTACCATCCCGAAAGAATAAAGGAATACGAAGAATACAGAGGAATGGAAATTGACTCAATGTATGAGAGTTTAAAGGATTATTTTTGCGGAGCTAATAACATAGGTTATTGCTATAGATATACATATTATTTACCACCGGAAAAATCTGATGATAAAATAAACGATATAGAGAATACAAAAAAATATTATTCTTTTGGGTTTGAAAGAGATAACGTTGTAAATGACGGTAAGCCCGTAGATACTTTGATTGTTTCGGCGGTTTATCCTATTTCGCCAGCCGCATCTGTGGGTTTAAAAAAACGGGACAAGCTTTTACTTGCAAATGAAATCCCTATAACTGGCGAAAATACAGCTATCTATTTGAAAAACGATGACCAATTTAAAAATTCAACGATTTTTACAGTTATGCGCGATGGCGAAATCAAAACTTTGCCTGCTATGCAAAAAAAGGAAGTTCCAAAACCAACGGTATATTTAGATTCGCTTGAAGGCATCCCGTTCATAACAGTTACTGTATATAAAGTAGGCACAAACAATCCAGATGGAACTTATGCAGAATTCAGGAAAATTTTACAAGAGATTAAGGGGGCAAAAACAGCTATTATGGATCTTCGCAACAATGGCGGCGGAAGTATATGGCATTGTACGGCAATGGCAGCAGAGCTAGTCCCATTAGACAAAGAATTGGTTTATGACGTGCAACATCTCTATGATAGTAAAAGGGGCAATGTGATAGATACCCAGCATATTTATGCCAGAAAATACTTAAAGCAAGAAGGGGCAGGGGTAAATATAAAATGGATTATTCTGATGAACAATGGTTCAGCTAGTTGCTCGGAACGTTTTATAGCTGCTGTGAAATATAACCGCCGCGAAACGCAGTTAATAGGGCAAACGAGTTATGGAAAGGGGGTAGGGCAAGTTTACGCAAAAACTTATCTAGGTGGGCTTGCGTATATTACAAGCCTTCAAACGTTTTATCCAAATGGAGAAACTTTTCACGATGTTGGCATTAAACCCGATATACTAGCAGAACCAAAAGAAGTATATAGTAAAGCGATAAAAGCTGCCCAAGATTTCAGCTTGGCAAAGCGTTCATCTACGCCTGTCCGCTTGGGGACTTTGCCACCGGAGAGATTGGCAGAGGACATTGAACTAGGTGCTTATAGAAAAATTGAAATGCCGTTATTTCATCAAGGGGAATAACTGCACATCTCTAATTGTCGCTTGATTTGTTAAAAGCATAACGAGGCGGTCTATGCCAATGCCAGCACCACCTGTTGGTGGCATTCCGCATTCAATGGCGTGCAAGAAATTTTCATCCATAGGGTGTGTTTCGTCTTCGCCGCCGCGCCCTCGCTCAACCTGTTCCTCTAAAAGCTGCCTTTGCAAAACAGGGTCGTTTAGCTCGCTGTATGCGTTGCCAATTTCCCAGCCGTTTATATATGGCTCGAATTGCTCAATTAAATCTGGGTTGCTGCGGTGCGCTTTGCAAAGCGGCGCGCTTTCTTTTGGCATATCTTTTATTATGGTGGGTTGAATGAGTTCTCTTTCGCAGGTTTCCTCAAAGAGGGCTAAAATTGCCCTGCCTCTTGAAAATGAACCTTTTAATTCTATATGCCTTTTTTCAAGCTCGGCTTTGAGTTGTTCATCGGAGAGGCTTTCAACGGAAATTCCTGCATATTTTTGAATTGCCTCATAGAGTGTGAGGCGTGCCCACGGGGTTTTGAAATCTATTTCTTTTCCCTGATATTCTATTTTGGTAGTTCCGTTTGCGGCTATGCAGGCTCTTTCGCAAATACTTTCAAAATGAACCATCATATCGTTATAGTCGCTGAACGCTTCGTAAAATTCAAGCGAGGAAAATTCGGGGCTGTGGTTTTTGTCCATTCCTTCGTTGCGAAAATTTTTTGTGAATTCAAAAACCTTTTCAAAGCCGCCAACTATGCAGCGTTTAAGATAGAGTTCTGGAGCTATGCGCAGGTATAGGGTCATGCCTGCGGCGTTGTGATGAGTTTCAAAGGGGCGTGCGTTTGCGCCGCCGTAGATGGGCTGGAGCGTAGGAGTTTCCACTTCCAAAAATCCTTTTTCCAGCATATATTCCCTTATGGATTGAATTATGCGAGTTCTTTTGCGGAACACCTCTCTTACATTATCATTTAGCGCTAAATCTATGTAACGTTCGCGGTAGCGAGTTTCTATATCTTTGAACTCGTCAAAAATCACCACATTGCCGTTTTCGTCCCGTTTTTCTTTTGGGATTGGCAAGGGGTAAATAGCTTTTGAGATGACCTCTATTTTTTTTGCTTGCAGGGTATATTCGCCGCTGTTGGTTTTCATCACCACGCCACTTGCGCCAACCCAGTCGCCTATGTCCATACTTTTTACAATTTCATATTCTATTTCGCTCAGTTCGCTTGCAACCGCCAAAACCTGAAACCGCCCGTAAGCATCTTTTAGGTGCATAAAGCACATTTTTCCCTTGCGGTTATAGCGCACAATGCGCCCTGCCCAAGAAATTTGTTGGTTGTTTGCAATGAATTCCTCTGCTTTTTCTTTCAATTCGTTTGAATTGCACGTCACTAAAAATTTATATGGATAAGGATTTAGCCCTTGCTCTCGCATTTTTTCCAGCTTGCCAAGCCTCACTTTTACAAATTCATTTTGCGTTTGCATAAGGGGGAATATAGTAAACGCTTTTTTTTGCCTTAACATTCGTCTAAGTATAGAGAAACAAAAAAATGGAGGTTTCTATGAAAAAAGAAAGGGTTAAACCTTGCTACGGTGGCAACAGTTTTCTAGTTTCAAAGGAGGAAGCGATATGGAAAGCATTTTGAACCTCATATTTAACGCCGAAAACGGGCGAATGCTAGCAATACTGGCATTCGTAAGCTGTGCTTATGTGCTTATGAGAAGCCAAATGAAAGAAATGGGGTATTCCTTAAACGGTCGGATAGACGAGCTAAAGCATAACGACTTGGCAGTTATAACTAGGCGAATAGACGATTTGAAATACAACGACTTTGCCCATTTGAACAGCACCATAGAAGCCTTGACCTACGCTTTAGAGAAAAACGGAGCTTTGCAAAAAGAAGACAAAGAGTACGTGGATAGCAGGCTGGCTCATTAGTTTAGCCAGCTTGCCACAAATTCGCTACGGTATAGAATTTGGCATTATACCGAGCTTGCGAGCATTATTTATATCTATTATTGAAGAGCCGTCGTCTTTTGGGGTATTGTTTACCTCAAAATGCTCATTAAATTTTGTTGCTCCGCTCGTTTTGGCATAACTGTAGGTTGCAGGATTTGTACCCCAAGCGACTGTAGTTTCCAAATAATCATAAACAGAGCCGCCTTCGCTTGTTTTCCAAGCCAAAAATGCGTGTCCAGGTATCTCAATTATGGCAGGTTGCAAACTCATACTTTCTAAAATAGCGGCGAATAATTGCGCTCCTTCTATGCAGTTGGCGTTTTTGCTGCGTAAAACTTCAATGGGGTATTTTATTTTTTGCCCAGGGCTACCAGCATTTGAGTTATTCACATACAAAATACCCTTTGCTCTTAAAACTTCATAAACTGCCTGGACCTGTGCATCCACAGCATTTGCTACGCTGCTAAAGTTCCCTTGCTGATAGCCTAAAATGCTGCCGTCACCGCCGAGTGTTTTTAACTTTGCGGAAATGCCATCGTGCAAATTTTGAATAGAATCCATATTTGGAGTTACAAAAACGGAACGCCACATATAATACCTGTTTTCAGGGAAAATACCTACTAATTCCGCTCCATAAACCTGCATAGGGTGAATTTCTACAACTTTGGAATCGGAAAGCAATGGAACTTCTTTGCCGTAGGCAAGAGCGTAAGCTCTTATTTGTAGCGAGGCTTGAGCAGGAGTGGTTAAAGCAAGAAGTTTTTGCTGGTTAAATGTGATTTTTGGACCAGCTATTGTATCTTTATTTGGGTTTAGCAAAATTTGAACAGAACCGGTGTCACTAAAACCATCTACCCAGGATTTTATGCTTACATTATACCATTGCGTACCTAAATTTTTAAGACTCACAGCCACAGGAACAGGTAAAGGTTTGTTTGAAGTTGCACTTACATAATTTTTATACATAAGCGAATATTGGTTTGCAAAAGCTCCGTTGAAAGTGAGTTTTGTATAATAAGTATTTGCAAAAACATTCTTCTGCACATCTCTTGCACTTAAATCTGCATATACTTCATCATATAGAGCATCGTAAAGCGAATCTTTGGCATTCCCTTTTATGCTGTCCAAAATTGCCTGCCTGCTGGAATCCAGCCAACTCTGCGAAAAGGCATCGTTATAAAGAGCTTTATAAACGCTGTCTATAAATTTTTGATTTTGCAAACTATCCCATAATCGGCTTGCAATTTCTTCTCTTACAACATTTGACAAAGAATCTACATTAACAGAAAACCCATCTTTTCCGTCAGTTCCGTTTTCGCCAGAACAGGAAAAAATTGATGATATGGCAAATGCAAAGATGGCTGCCAATGATAACGAATTTCGCAAATTGGAAAACATAGTAGCAATAAAATATATAATTTTTTGACAAAAAGCGCAGAAATGTAAAAAATTGTCATTTTTCTTGGCTTTTAGTTAAGGAAATGCCCTCATTTCGGCATTCTTTCCTCAACGGGATTAATCGTCATCATCATCATCGCTGTCTGTGATACAAAAATTTTTGCTTTGTTCAAAAGCTGCCGTATTTTCCAATTTGATAGTTCCGCCATCTTCTTTCTCCGCGATTTTCTCTATTGGGCCATCAAATGACATTCTAAGATACGTGATTGGCTTGGCATCGGGGCAACGTAGCTCTACGTCCTCGGTTTTAATCGGGTAAACGCCTTTTTCCGAATACAACCCACCTATCGTGTAATTTTTATCCTCAATGCATCCACATATTGACTCGTAATTCTGGGCACATACCGAATCAAAACAATACAAATCATCTACCTTTTTTAATCTGCTGGACGGTGCGCAAGCACAAACCAAGAATGTACCCACCGCCAATGCACTTGCTTTTAACGCGCTCAAATTTTTCATAATGGGATGATACTCCTTTTAACAAAATACCTCTATTGAGAATAAAGATAGAAAATTTGGGGAGCTATGCCGCCTTCTACGGCCTTTTTGCTCCATTGTTCAAAAAATGCAATGCACCGGATAGATATACGAGCGGGGCGTTCCAGTTTATGGCAACCTCGTTGGTGGCATAGCTGCAATCGTTGTCTAGGTAAGAAAGAGCTGGCTTGCCTTTTTGTAGATAATCGTCACAGTTTTGACCAGGCCTGATGTCTTGCCCCCCCTCGTGCGGGCCACCTACCAGCATACCGGGCACAGGCTCTAAAATGGTATCGCCTATAGATTGGCGGTGATGTGGGTGCATAGGCGTTCTGTAGCCATATCCTGTCACAAAACTCAGGTCAAGAGGATTTGCTCCCAAAAGATAATCCAAAGCCCTTTGAGCGGCATTCAGATAACGCTTGTCGCTTGTGAGGTAATATGCGTGCAAAAGCACAATGCCGTTGTTCGCAACTACGGAATTTGAACCCCAAACAAAGTTTTCTTTGAATATGGGCAAGCCGTAGGCAGAGTTTTCCGCAGTGTCTCTGAGCTTATCCGCTAAGGACAATAAAGCACTTTGTGCAGTTTTGGTTAAATTTTCCTCAAAGCCGTTTTTGCCGTTTGCCAACCTGTAAACCGCCAAGAAATTTGCATCCCCCCACCAAGGGGTGGAGGGGGAAGAATCTGAAATCAAATGAGCGAAATCTATGGATTTTGAATAAATTTCCTTTCGGGTGCTTATATAAAGCTCCGTTGCTGCCCACAAACGCTCGTCCATCGCGGTTTCTCTGGGATGGTGATATTGCCCGGTGTTCATCCCTTCTGGCTGCTTGTATAAAATACCCGGATTTTCGCTTGCCCACGCAAAAGCTTTTTCCGCTGCCGCCAATGCTGTTTTTGAGAATTGCTCGTCAAAGTGTTTATACACTCTGGAGGCTTGGGCCATTACAGCGGCAAAATTCAATGTGGCAGTAGTTGTTTTCATCACCACATATCTTCTCGCAGTGTCCAAATTAGGCATTATGTGCCCGCAGAACCTCGCCGTTGTGAGTTTGTGATAAACTCCGCCATCTGTGTCTTGCATTGTGAGCATCCAATCCAAGTTCCAGCGAACCTCTTCCAAAATATCCGGGACTTCGCTTCCGCTCTCTGGAATGTTTAAGGAGATATTTTTAAGCTCTTTTTCAAAATGTTCGTAAAACTCCAAAAGGGTAAAGACGGAAATTCCGCTATTCACAATGTATTTGCCGTAATCCCCGGCATCATACCAACCTTTTGGGCTGCTTATTTTCCAATCCGCTGGTTTGTCGCTTTCGGGGAAAAAATAGACGCTGGTATCTGGATGCCCCGCCTTCCTCGCCCATTTGCCGGCAAATTCCTCGCTTAGGGCTGTTGATGCTCTTTGGAAATAAAACCATTTTAGCGCGGCTCTAAAAACATCTTCGTAAGCATTGTTGTCCACGATTATGTCATCTGGATTTTTTGCACCTTTTATGTATGCGACGTATCGCCCCTTTTTCAATTCAGAAAAATCCGCTTTGCACACTGCTTCCCCACTGTATTCCCAAACCGCTGGCTCAGACAAAGGTGCGGTTAAAACGGTTTTTCCGCTCGCCGAGTCCCTGAATTCCACAGATTTGGCATCTGTATCACCAAAAACTAGGATTTTTTTAGAGTCTTCCCCATAGCCAATTTGGTTTATCTTTGCTCTGGAACTTGAAATCTGCGCATTTTGGCACTGAGTAAAAAGAAATAATGATAAGATAGCCATAAAAATCAAGGCGAAAGGGTGTTTCATAAGGGGTAATATAGAAAGGGAATTATATATATGATTTACACTTTGCCCAAATCCCGCAAAAATCGAACAAAGTAGCGGTAATTTGAGCCTTAAAACACATTTTTCGCAATTTAGCCAAATTTTTGGCTAAAAACCACCGTTTTTACAAAAAAAATCTATATTTATCTTCGGTTATGGTTTTTGTTGGCAAAATAGCAAACGAATTTGCAGAGCTTCCTGTAGAGGCTTTAAGCACTAGTACTCG
>Ga0182472_107356_pt1 | contig 11611 bp, 9 predicted proteins | sample TergutNc150P3_FD_120804 | JGI IMG/M metagenome (GOLD analysis project Ga0182472, IMG submission 120804)
GAGTTTTGAAAAAATGCTTTTCATTGTTTTGTTCTCCTATTTGAAATTGGGTTAATTCTTTACGCAACGAACGCTGAACAAGTAGTACTTGTCGTAGTTGTACCAGTAGGAGTTCTCATGGCGGAAGTACATGCTCCGGAGGTAGGCACTGGTGCTATTGTTCGCACTAGCACTCCACCAGAGACCGCGGTATCCGACATCGTCGAAAAAGCCATCTGAGTAACCGTAGCCGCCAGGCAGAGCCGAAAAGCCGAACTCGTCCGTTCCGTCGCCGGATTTTCCGTCCCATGAGCTATATGTCCAACCGCTCGTTGCCTTCAGTTTGGCGCCTGCACCTGCGCAAATATTATTGTCCGTGCAAGAAGGATTGACAACTTTCATCAATGTGTTCCACTCAGCATTGCTGGGCAAGTGCCAACCAGCGGGGCAGATGCCTGTGTGATTGGGTGACACAGTTGCGCCGCAATCAGCGACAAGTTTGGCGTTGCACGAAGCATCTATCTTCATAGCAGTTGCCCAGTTATAAAGCCTGCCGTAAGTTGCGCAGTTCTTAGCAATGCTATCAGGAGAAACACCGCTAACGCCTTCAGCATAGCACACATCGGAATCATTGTCTGGGACATCGTAATTCAAATTCTCCGCCATCCAAACCTGGCCGCCTATCTCAACTGTCTTGTAGGTATTGCCACCGTCATCTGCCATTGTGCCATACTTTTTTATAATACCATTGGAGCAATATTCAGTTGCTTTGTCGTATTCTAGTTTTGCTATGGAATGAGTTTCGGCTGGCGATGCGTTATTGGGGCAAGTCCTCATTTCCTTTCCTGCCGATTTGCAAGTGGCAGGGGTGGTTACCCATTCGCCCCAATCAAGTTGGTCTATGTCTTCCGTTTCCGTGTGCGATGGGTCGATTGTGCAAGTCCTTGTCCTTGTGCCATTCGCTTTGCAGGTGGCGGGGATGGTTACCACCCATTCGCCCCAGTCGTGAACATGGGCTGCCTCTATTTCTACCACTTCGTGTTCGCCGCAAGAAAGGATGAATACAAAGGCAAGCACAAAGCCTGCCGAGAACGCAGGGTTATGATATCGTGTAATCATTGGAGCTATCCTTTTTTAAACCAAAGGTCATATTCTAATATATAATATACAATTTTTACACAGCGGGGAATTCGCTACTTACTATATTTATCCCATGACAAAAACTTTTATGAAAAAATTGACAATTATGAGGCAGAAATTGAAAAATTTATTGCTAAAACCGATGAGATGCAATAACCATGAGTATGAAAACAAAAGAAAAATTGATGACCCGTTGCATTTAGACCGTTTTGGATATAAAGTGTATTCCCAAAACGATGAAGATGGCATTATTCAGGAAATATTCAATAGAATTGGGGTAACCGATAAAACATTCGTTGAATTTGGCGTTCAGAACGGTCTCGAAAGCAATTGCCATTATTTATTGCTCAACGGCTGGAACGGTTTATGGCTGGAAGGAAGCAAAAAACATTTTAAAAAATTGCAGAAACTTTTCAAAAAACCTTTATCCACAAAACAATTAACCGCAATCAACGCATTTATAACAGTTGACAATATAAATAAACTTATTGGCGAAGATGGAAAAATTAACGGAGAAATTGATTTATTGAGCATTGATATTGATGGAAACGATTATTGGATATGGGAAAAAATAAGCTGTATTAACCCTCGTGTTGTTGTGATAGAATACAATGCAAAATTTCCGCCACCATGCGAATGGGTTATGGAATACAATCCCAGCCATATATGGGATGGCAGCGATAAATATGGTGCATCATTAAAATCACTGGAATTGCTCGGCAAGCGGCTTGGTTATGCTTTGGTGGGAACAAATAGAAGTGGTGTGAATGCTTTTTTTATAAAGAAAGAACTGACGAAGGGATTATTCGCAGAACCAGCAACCGCTGAAAATTTATATCACGCGTGGGATAATAGGAATGTATATATGAGCAGCGGCCATGCTACAAAGGAATATATTGGAAATTAAGGGAAACAACTTGATATGGACTCAAGCGCTCTACGAAGGACGGAACGTGGGCAAGCAGCGTTTAGGCGTTGAAAGCCTTTTCCGCCCAAACCAAAAGAAGGACCGTCGTTGAGCCATAACTTGGCTTTATGCGTTATCAGTTCATTCAATTCCTGCACAGACAGTTTCAGTGCAGAAAAATCCAGCCACGCTAAATATGTTCCTTCCGGTTCAACTAATTTTATTTTGGGAATAAGTTCTTTCAAAAATTCCTTTATAAGCGACATATTGTCAAATAGATAACTGTTCAGTTCATCCACCCACTCCGCGCCGCTCTCATACGCCGCTTTGCAGGATACCAAACCCATAAGCGATGGCTGGCTCAAACCGCAACACGCATATTCCCGCTTGAACCTACTCAACAACTTTTCGTTTGAAATAAAAATATTCGCATAGAGCAAACCTGCAAGGTTAAAAGTCTTTGATGGCGATGTGCAGGTAAGCGTTATATCGGCAAAGCGAGGCTCAAGTTTGGTAAACACAATGTGGCGGTTGCCCGGATATATAAAATCCTGATGGATTTCATCGGATACAACAATTACTCCGTGCCGCAAGCAAATTTCACCCATGCGCGTAAGTTCGTCCTCTTTCCAAACCCGCCCAACCGGATTGTGCGGGTTGCACAGAATAAAGAGCTTTGCATCTTTGATTTTATTTTCAAAATCCTGAAAATCTATGCTGTAATGCCCATCGCTATAAACAAGTTCATTCACAAGCAACTTCCGCTCGGTTTGCTTAATGGAAGATTCAAAAGGATAGTAAACCGGTTGCTGTATAAGCACGCCCTCGCCAGGTTCAGTTAAGGCGCGAATGGCAATGTAAAGGGCACTCACCACACCCGGAGTGGCTATAAGCCATTTACGCTCCACATTCCAATCAAAACGTTCCCTAAACCACTTCTGCACAACGGAAAAAAATTCTGCATCCGGCTCGGAATATCCATAAATTCCGTGCTTGGCACGAGAAACAAGCGCATCAATTACGCAGGGTGGAGTTGCAAAATCCATATCTGCAACCCACATAGGTTGCACATCGCTCGGTTTGCCACGTGAAATGGGGTCGAATTTTATGCTGTATGTATTGCGTCTCTCTATTACGCTATCAAAATCGTATTTCAGGCAGAACCCCCTATTGCCTGTTCCAAATCCGCAATCAAATCTTTCGCAGATTCCAGACCCACCGATAAACGCAATAAGCAGGCATTTATGCCACGCGCATTCCGCTCACTTTCTGGTAAGTCAGCATGTGTTTGAAGCATTGGATAGGTGATTAAACTTTCAACACCGCCTAAACTTTCGGCATATTTTATAACTTTCACGCTTTCCAGTATTTTAACCGCCGTCTGTTCGTCTCGTACAGAAAAAGATAACATTCCGCCAAAACCGCTCGCTTGTTTGCGCGAAATTTCATATTTAGGGTGTTCTGGCAAACCCACATAATAAACAGCAGTCACTTTGCTTTGAGCGCAAAGCCAATATGCAATTTTTAACGCGGTTTCCTGTTGGCGTTCCATGCGAACGGCAAGGGTTTTAATCCCTCTGACGATTAAGAAACTATCAAAAGGAGATAGACATCCGCCTGTTGTTTTTGCAATAAAACGGAGCTGTTCAGCTAAGGCAGCATCTTTTGTAACCAACAAGCCCGCCAAAGTATCATTATGCCCCCCTAAATATTTTGTTCCGCTGTGCAGCACTATATCTGCGCCCAGCGAAAGCGGCTTTTGAAAATAAGGCGTGAGAAAAGTGTTATCCACTATGAGCAACAAATCTTTCTCCTGCGTGATTTTTGCAACTGCCGCAATATCTATGACGTTCATCATCGGGTTGGTAGGCGTTTCTATAAACACGGCTTTTGTAGCAGGCGTTATTTCCTTTTTGATATGCTCCAAATCGCTGGCATAAGAAAATTTAACGCCGTTCTTTTGGGATATACGAGTAAAAAGGCGGATAGTTCCTCCATACAAATCATCAGACGCCACAATATGGTCACCCGGCGAGAAAAATTCCATAAGAGCAGAAACTGCCGCCATTCCGGATGAAAAAGCCACTGCCTGCGCACCGCCTTCTAATGCTGCGACCGTGTGTTCCAAATACTCGTTTGTGGGATTCTGTGAACGCGAGTAATCAAAACCCGTGCTCTGCCCCACACCGGGGTGCGCAAAAGTAGCAGATGCGAAAATCGGAACGGCAACCGCTCCGGTTGTATCGTATCGCTTATCGCATCCATGCACACAGATAGTGCTTATGTCCATACCGTTCCTTTTTGGATTACCCCACGCCTTCAAAAAGCACTGTGCTGATGTAACGCTCTCCGGTATCTGGAAGAACAACTACTATGGTTTTGTTTTCGTACTCCGGCAATTCCGCAAGCTTAACTGCCACTGCCGCAGCCGCTCCAGAACTTATGCCGCACAAAATGCCCTCTTCCTTTGCCAAACGGCGAGCGAATTCCACAGCAGTTGGGGAGGAAACCGTCTCAACTTTGTCCACAATGCTCAGGTCGAGATTTTTTGGAACAAAGCCCGCACCAATGCCCTGAATTTTGTGCGGACCCGGCTTAACCTCTTGTTTGTTCAGAGTTTGGGTTATCACTGGCGATTCTTCTGGCTCAACTGCAACAGAAATTATCTTTTTGCCTTTGGTATTTTTTATAAAGCGTGAAACTCCGGTGATTGTTCCACCAGTGCCTACGCCAGAGACTATAACATCAACTTTGCCGTCCGTTGCATCCCAAATTTCCGGTCCTGTGGTTTTCTCGTGAATTTCAGGATTGGCTGGGTTTTCAAACTGCTGCGGGATAAAATATTTATCGGGTTCAGCTTTTTTCAATTCTTCCGCTTTGCTTATAGCACCCTTCATGCCCTGCGCACCCGGAGTAAGTTCTAAGTGCGCACCAAAACCAGCTAAAACACGCCGTCTTTCAAGGCTCATGGTTTCCGGCATTGTTAGCGTTAAGGCGTAGCCTTTAGCTGCCGCAACATAAGCAAGGGCAATACCCGTGTTGCCGGATGTAGGTTCAAGAATTGTCATGCCCGGTTTTAGCACGCCGCGTTTTTCCGCATCGTTTATGAGCGCAGCACCAATGCGGCACTTAACGGAAAAGGTCGGGTTACGTGCTTCTATTTTTGCAAGCACAGCCGCTTTCGCTTTGCCCGTTACGCGATTCAAGCGCACAAGTGGTGTATTGCCTATGGACTCGGCATTATTTGAAAAGATTGCCATATCAGCCTCCGTAATTTGGTTATGGTTAAAATATAGTAAAAATATATGTTTACTATTATATAGAAAGCCTGCCTCGTAAGGTCTGCAAAACACATACATATTTACTATGTTATTTTGAGGATTTCGCTACTCCTATCCTAACCCATTTCTCCTTTTTTTTGCCGCTGGCAAACTTAACGGTAAGCCTCGCGCTGTAAATATCGCTTCCTAGCTTTGAAAAATCCAAATCAACTTGGTTTGAACCATAGTTCACGCTGGAAACATCCATGCTAAATACCCTAAAACCAGTTATGTCAAAAACATCCAAACTCGCGCTGCTCGCAGGGGCTAGAATTCTAAACCTCATCGCTGCTTTGCCGCTTCTGATTGGATTTGGAAAAATAAGAAATTCCGAAATTTCGTCTTTTTCTTTCAAAGTAGCGGAAGCCTGCACATATTTCTTTGCCTTGGGCAAATAAAAAGCACTTATGTTTCCCCTATGCTTGGCAAATAAACATTTATAATCGGGCGAAATATGGAGAAGCAGGGTGTCGGGATTAAAAAGCAGAGAGTCGGGATTGCTATCATATTCATAAGTTCCTGCAGCAAGAGGGAACCCCTCGTTGAACAGTTTGCCTTTGCTGTTTACCGCTAAAATCAAACCATTGTTTGCAGGAACTAAAATGTAAAGAGAATCGTTCCCGGTTAAATCAATTGCAATAGGCTTTGAATTAAAATAAGTAAAAGGCTCGCCATTGGAGAGGATAGCCGGAAAATTCGGCAAAGGAACGCCATTGGAATCAACAATATGAAGCCTATTGTTGCCCAAATATATGGAATCGCCATATATGGATATTGGTATGCGTGTAAAATCTGGTACTTTTGATTTTGCAAAGTCTTCGGGTGCGGGTGGTGGGTATTGGGGACAATCTTCTTTTGCAATTGCTCTTGCAAATTCCCCCACTCTTTCTATTTCAACCGGTATCTTTAAAGCTCTCCAATTTATAACGCTATCGCCAGTAAATGCGTTAAAGGTTTTTTCTGGTTTTGCATCGGGTGGAATTTTCGCAGTTATTTTTAACCCCGAATATCCGCCAAAGGTAGAGGCTGTGTTTGCGTACCCAGAAGGCTTTATTGAAAATGTAGTATCAAATTGTTTTTTTCTTTTATGCGGGATTAAATCACTGCCCGAACCAAAATAAAAAACGCTCTCCCCCGCCGAGTTTTTAAACTCCTTGCCAAGCCCCAAAATGCCATCTGCCTCTATCAGAGAAATGCCAAATTGGTGGTCTTTGAAAACATCACCGTTCCAAGCATTTATCGCACCATAAGGGAGAAGTTTCCTTATATACCAGTCATTTACGTGCCACGCAACTATGCCACTTGCAGGCAATGCGGCATCTGTCCCGTCTATGGATTCTATTACGCCAGATTCTTTATTCAAAAAAAGAGAATATAGGCTGTCAACTGGAATTTCTACCGATTTTCCTCCAGCCATTTTTACTGAAATTTTTCCATCTGCTCTATATGTTCTCTGCCTATTTTCCAGCAAAATATATTCGTTGTTATTTATGGGAATTTTCACTATTTGCGGATTTGTGCCACAACCATCATAACCAGCGGCGCAAATTTCAACGCTCTCTTTTTTATTTATGCCCGGCGAAATTTCCTTAACGCTTGCCCACCCATTGTAGTCTCTCATCCATGCGCTCGGCAAGCTAGGGAAAAAACCGTTGCCGGCATTGTAGCCCGCAAAATCCATCCCGTCAAAATAGCCGAGCCTTGAAAAGCCTTTCACAACGTCAAAAGAGTAAGGTAGCCCTAGCTCGCGCCCTATTTGGCTTGTTATGGTTCCGTTAATGCCCCAGTTCAAGCCGTCTTGGGAAGCGGTTTCGCTAGTCACTATAACAGAAAACACGGAATCCGCCTCGTTAAATTCATCAGCAGCCTTTACTTCAAAACCGCGCCAAATGCATTGCCTTTCATCGCACCAAGTGCTGTCTATATAAGCATCCATAAAATCGCCAGGGGTGTTTGCCCCGCGAGTTCCCAAAGTTCCACCGTCTATTAAGCGGTTTGCGCCCGCATGAGCAATTAAAATAACCCTCTTCCCAAAAGAGCCGGGAGCAAGGGGCCCATCAACATCTTGTTTCGCAAGATTCAGAACATCCTCCACAAATCTGGCGTAATCTGCTGCCCTTGCAGAATCAAAAGCCTCCATTTTTTCGCCTTTGTAGCGGTTTGTGCGATTATAATCTATAATATGTTTTTGCAACAGCTTGTAAGAGCTTTGTTTTTTTGGGAAAACCGTGGCATTTATGGAAATTTGCCCGCCGCTCGCTCGGCTAAAATAATTCTTGGCAAAGTTTATGTGGCTTTGCCAATACGCCTCATCTGCCCTTGAATTTGTTGCAGAGCAAGGGTCATCCAGCTTATACTTCTTGGTATCCGAGCAAAACGTGCCGCGACCTGTTGTCAGCGAATTGTCGGGTTCCTCGTAAAGAAATTCTACTCTTAAAATGCGAACATCAAGGGCATCTGCAAAGCAGATGCCTATAAAGAACAGCAAAAAAAGAAAGAGCATTTATTATTGAACTTTCCAGACGGTCAGATCTGTACAAGTTATGCCAGAAGCACACGGCGGCGACGGCGACTTAGGGAGCAACAAAAACCAACTGTTCTTATTCTGAGTAAGAGAGGTTGTGACTACAAAGTATTTCTCATTATCAAGATCCAGTGTTTCTTCGCCGTTATCCGCAGTTACAAATAGATCTTTTTTAAGAGTACCTAATGTTAACATACACTCATAATCATCATCCGTCATAACAAGACAGCCATCTCCAAGGGCAAGCCCAATTTTATTGCTAGGGCTATTATATAACATACTTCGCGACTTAAACTGGTTTTTTATTTTAGCATTTCCTTGAGCTAGAAACTGTCCTCCATTAAACAATATCGCATTATCTCCACCAAGGCTAATATAAGTTGCAGGTCCGCTTTCATATTTCTTGGAAGCGGCTGCGTCTTGAACAAGGGTGTAGCTCTCTACAAAATTGGCTGTTAAAACTTTCTCACCAGATATGGTAACTCCGTAGTTAATTCCAGCGACACCTTGGCTGCCATCCGTCCAATTGAAAAAAGCATAATTGGTTGCCGGTTTCGCTTCTAAGCTTACCACATCGCCCCTACTGTATGGTGCCTGTTTACTACGTTCAACATTACCACCGTTTGGGGGTACTATGTCAATAGTTAAATTGTAATCTATGCAATCGGGATGCTTTCTTTGGAACCACGGATCGGCACCAGGAACTTTAGGAAACACACTATCCGCTTTAGAATAGCTAGGCTCGTTATTGAGATAAACAAAAACGTAAATCTGATATTTATTTTTATTTATATCACATGGCGAAAAGTTATATCCATCTCCTTGCCCTTCCTCCAAATTGTAACCATCCCAAAAAGAAGGACTGGACAAAAGTATAGGTGTAAGAGTAATATCATCTATTTTATGCAATTTAATTTCTATTTTAGTAATTTGCTCCGAACCGGAAAAATTCACTATACCACGAACTTTGAGCTTCCAACTATCAAAAGTAGTATCTAAACTTTCCAAAGTAATTCTGTTATCGTCGCCACCAGGCGGGAGCGAAAAACTGCTGCTAGAAGGTACTACCACTGGTGGTTGCGGATCGTCGCCATCGTCACCGCAAGATATTATAAAAAACAATGCCGAGATGCATGGAACAAGGAACAAAGAGCATATTTTTTTTTGCATAAAAGCCTCCAATATAAATATACATTTTTTTTCCAAAAAAAGAAAGAAAACTCCAAAAATAACCTTAATTTTGCATTATTTTTAAGAAACCAGCAAGTGCTGCGCCCTATTTATGAGGTATTCGCAAGCCTCTACGTCTTTAAATGATTTTTCCATTTCCCGATAAAATTTGCGAGCTTCGCCAGTTTTATCTTGAGAAAGCAAAACACTTATCAAATATACATACGCCTTTGCAAGGCGCAAAGTGGAATAGTTGTCCTTGTTGTCCATTATTCCATAAAGCCATGCCAAAGCAGTATACATATGTTCATCTATGCTTATTTCTTTGAGTGCAAATTTGCACATCATAAAGTTGCTCACAACTACGTCAAAACCATCCGTTGTTCGCTGATCACTCATGTGCTTCAGGTTAAATTCATTCAATAGCCACGAGACGTAGGATGCACCCTTTTCCCTTGGGAGCCTAAAAAAAGCCTCTTCGTTGGTTCCGGTGTAGTTCATAGCCAAGCTACGCCTCAAAGCTACCGCATTGGAGAGTTTGGCTCTGTTTTCCTGCGTTAAATGCGATTCAAAACGCCCTTCTGGAAAGATTATGGTAAACCAATCAAGCCTAGTGGAAGCATAAAAGCATTTTGGGCAAACAGCAACCTGATAGCAGGAAAAATCCACCGCATTGGGATCCGGCTCATCTGGCTCGAAAACTGGAACAATTTCATCATCACGCCATCTGGGTTTATAATAATTTTCGTCCACTATAAAACCCGATACATTATCGAAAGAACATAATGGGCAAATCATTTTTAAAGTGCGAAAATGCCCTTTGCCTTCAGACAGTCTGAAAAATGTTTTGTTCAGTTCAATATTTATTTCGTGGAAGTCTCGCTCAAAATCGGTTACTGTAGTATATACTTGAAAAGTATTCACGCTTCTGAGCTGGTCCAGCACATCCTGTGTTCCTCCAAAGAACGCTACTTTACGATTCTCCTTGCTCAACTGCTCGTGAATATTTTTGAAAAACATTATAGCCGCACCATCTATGCGCTCGGTGGAGCTTAAGTCAAAAGCCATGTCCAACCTAGAATCCTTAATTTCATCCATGAGAAATGATTTATACTTAAGTGCATGGGCAGAAGTAAATTCAGCGCCTATATCGTAGCATAAGTAATGTCCTCGGACTTTTCTAGGTAAAAACATAAGTTTTATGAATATAGTAAATTATATAATAGGGAGTGGAACATCAAACCTTCCATTGCTAGCTATTGCAGTATAGCCTTCATGTATAGCGTGCAAAGGTTTTCCGTTTGTGGAAAATAGTGATTTTTCACCTTTTAAGGTTGAAAACGCACCTCCAGCTTCCTTAAAAATTAGTGGATAAGGTGCTATATCCCAAAGCGACACCACAGGGTCCACCATGATTTCCGCCTTGCCGCAGGCAACCAGATAATAACCAAAGCAATCCCCCCAACCACGGTAAAGTTTTGCGTTTCTGCGAATGCCAGAAAACCATTCGCCATAGCCTTTGTTCTCCATTGTGTTTACGGTACCGGAGAGAACAAGAGAATTTTTGAGTTCGCCTATATTTGAAACCTTTACTGCCGAACCACTTGCAACGGCTTCGCTATCCCCTATAAACGCACCACCCCCTGCGGTTGCCCAGATTTTGCTGTTCAAAACCGGAAATTGAATCAAACCTGCGAGAGGAACTCCGTTTTTAAAAATTGCGATAACCGTTCCAAACAACGGAACCCCATAAATAAACGATTTTGTGCCGTCTATGGGGTCTAGTACCCACTGGTACTCCGCTTTTGGGTTTTCTTGCCCAAACTCTTCGCCTATAAACCCAAATTCGGGCGTTTCTCTCTGCGCAAAAGCCCTGACACTCTCCTCTGCATTCTTGTCCGCTATCGTTACCGGCGAGTTATCCGGTTTCCACTCAATATTAAAATCCGTTTTCCAATGCTTGAGAATTTCGCTTTGGGCAATGCTACCGGCGCAAAGAACCAAATGCAGAAGGTCTTTCTGCATTTAAATATCCTTTCCTTTCAAGCGCAGATTTATCAGCAAACCTACCAAAATCATGCAAGTTAAAACAAAAGAGCCGCCATAAGACAAGAACGGCAAAGGCAACCCTGTCACAGGCATAAAGCCAACAGTCATGGCTACATTTACAAATACATGGAAGAATAGCGTAGCGCATATCCCCGCAACCATCAGATTCACAAAACTATCAGGATACAATTTGCATATAGATATACCTCGCAAAAGCAAGACAAAGAACAGAGCCAAGACTACAAGCGTTCCAGCAAAACCGAATTGCTCTCCCAAAACGCTGAATATAAAATCCGTATGCTCTTCAGGCAAAAACGCAAGGTTGGTCTGCGAGCCTGCGCCAAATCCTTTGCCAAGCAGCCCGCCGCTTCCTATTGCCACCTGCGACTGTATAACCTGGTAACCCTGTCCCTTTGGGTCTCGCATGGGGTCTATAAAAGTCAAAATACGGCTTCGCTGGTGGTCTTCCATAGTGTTCCAAGCTATTTGGCTAACGTATCCTGAGCTTATATCCACCGTCAT
>Ga0182472_103007_pt1 | contig 11529 bp, 10 predicted proteins | sample TergutNc150P3_FD_120804 | JGI IMG/M metagenome (GOLD analysis project Ga0182472, IMG submission 120804)
TTTATATCTTTGCCGCCGCCGTGCACAATAACCAGGCGAAAATCCTTGGACACCTCTGCCGCCACTACCGCAAAATCCAGCAACTTAGCCTCATCTACCGCAAGCGACCCGCCAATTTTAACTACAACGGTTTTCATTTTGAGGAAAAATAGAAAAGTAGGGGTGCTTCTAGGGAATTTTTTTGTATATTTATAGTTATGAGAGCGTTACAAGTTGCTATACCAGATGTTGAATATGCTTGCTTGGATAAATTGCCCAAATCAATCGAAGCGAAAAGGCTTGGGCAAATATTAGACAAATGCGTAGAAGAAGCTGAGAGCAGTGGGTTTCCTGTTATGACTATGGACGAAATCAATGCGGAAATAAAAGCATATAGGGCAGAAAAACGAGCAATGCGGAATGCAAAAAGTAATTATTGACACGAATGTGTTGGTTTCTAGTTTGATTCAAAAAAGTTATCCTCATTATATAATACGTGGTTTATTTTTGAATAACAAATTTAAACTTTGCATATCTGAAGGCTTATTTGAGGAATATGAAGATGTTTTGCATAGGCGAAAATTTGCAAAATACCCGAATTTTTATAAAGATGCAGATTTTTTATTAAAATACATAGGAGAAAATTCAGCTTTTTTTTCTCCAACAATTCATATAAGTATGCTGGAAGATGAAGATGATAATATGCTCTTAGAGCTAGCAGACGAAAGCAAGGCACACTTTTTAATAACAGGTAACGTAAATGATTTTGTAATTCCGAGGTATAAAGAAACTTTAATAGTCAGCCCGGTAGATTACTGGGAGAATTATAAGCCAAGCACTTGACCCCCCAAAAATTCTGGCACGGTTTTTGCACTCTCTAAAGTATGGGAAATAGTCTCAAATACTTTAACCTAAGGAGAGCAAAATGCTAAGATCCCTTAATTCCGGTGTGTCCGGATTGCTAAACCACCAAGTCCGCATGGACAGCGTTGGTAACAACATAGCGAACGTCAATACGACCGGTTTTAAAGCCCGCCGCACCACGTTTTCGGAAAGCTTTAGCCAGCTTGTGAAAGGCGCGAGCCGTTCAGAAAGCAAGGCAGGTGGCACAAACCCTATGCAAATAGGTTTGGGTGTTGCCGTTGGTTCCGTTGATACTATAATGGGGCAAGGTAATCTGCAAAATACGGGCAGGTTGCTGGATATTGGCATAGAAGGCAATGCCTTTTTTGGCGTCTCCGATGGTATTGGTACATATTACACGCGTTGCGGAGCATTTCAACTGGATGCACAGGGCTATATAGTGCTACCCACAAACGGAATGGTTTTGCAGGGCAGAATGGCGGACTCTATGGGCAACTTCCCTCCGGGCACCGCAATAGGCAATTTACAGATTCCACTTAACCAGCAATCTCCGGCAAGGGCTACCACCGAGGTGACCTTGGCGCGCAACCTCAATATGGATGGAGATGCAAAAGGCTCTGTCACCTATACCCAAAGACTGCTGCACGCAGCAGACGGCGAAAGGTCTTATGGAGCAAACGGACTTAACGACAACGGTCGCGGCAAACACGACACGGTGCTATCCTCCTTGTATGATGGCAACGGCAAGCCGTTCAATATGAAGGAAGGCGATATTATAACAATGTCCTTCTATACCGACACTACTTATGAAAACAAGATAGAAGCCTCGTTCTTTATAACAGGAGACGGGGCTAAGGTAAATCGTGTTCAGTGGATTGACCCTCCTGCAGGTTCTTCTCCTACTGTTGACCCTACACCTACCAACACTATCAATACTGTGTCTGGAACAGCCGATTTTAGCAAAGGCAATATGAATATCAACAGCTTAGACGATTTAATGCAAGCTATTCAGCACACTTTAAAATCGTACCTAGATACCGTTTCGCCATTAGATACAACCCTAATGCCTGGCGTGGATCTAGACTATAAAGGTCCATTAAGCGTTTCGTTATCCGAATCAGGAGCGTTGCAAATAGAAGGTGTCCGTTCTGATATCTTTGGCTTTAGCATACAAAGCTCCAATCCCAACAGCGGAAAAATTGATGATAGCGCTTCTGTGACCAAAGCGTTTAATTTTGGCTCTTATCTTGGACCAGGCGTTCTGGGTAGCCAAACCTATACCGCAAATGGTTATATAGGTCCTGTGACCATTCCAGGAGCAACCGCATTAAATGATCTAAACGGTGCATCCTTCCCAGCTAATTCTGTATATTTGGATAAACCCGGAGCCACCGGAACCGATCTTGAGATATGGGTACCTGTAACCGTTCCCAATAATGCTAACTTTGGTACTGTTGCAGGCTTGATTCCGCGTTATGATAACACTACCCCAGAGATTTCTGTAGCGAATGATAGCGGAGAAGCTCTCAGCGTACGGATTCCAGGAACAATGGCTGCTGGTACAACGATTAGCGCTAATGGCATAGTTAATCGTGGTACTGCACCAGTGGATATTTTGCTCCCTGGCGTTCCTCCCATTCCTGCTCAAGTTGGAGCTGGTAAATCTTTTCCTATAGGTGCTACTCTTGTTGGAGCAGCAGATGTTTTTGTTCCGGGCACAGTTCTTAGACCTGGTGATTTTCTTCCTGGAACTCTCGACGCTGCTTCTACCCACACTCCTGGAGCCCAATCAAACGGTACAGAAGCTTTCTGGTCTACAACTATAACAGGTTTTGCTCCTATAGCTAACGGTGATTTTTTAGTGAACTGCGTTAATACTAGCGGCAAATCAATAAATGTATTAGTTGCAAGCACAGTTGAGTACGACGCTACTACTCCCAATGTTATTCCTCCTGGTGCTAAGAATCGCAGTCCTGACGAGGCTGTAGTTAGGGTTGAAGCAGAAGCCACATCGGGTAAATTGTTGCGCCCAGCGGAGCAATACGATTATTTGGCAAATGTTCTAAGCGCTAACGGAAGTGAGATGAAGTTGGTGGACGGTGCGAGAATCAGCTTTACCGCTTCCATAGGCGAGGATAGGATTAACTCTTCTCCATTGACTTTCAAGCAAGGTTCCACCCTGCTGGACGATTTGATGATGCAGCTGCGCAACGATTTGAAATTGCCTTACGACTATATGGGCAAGGATAATAACAATTACCCCAGCGTTGCCATAAAAACACCCAGCTTGGGCGAAGATGGCATACCGGAAGGAGCGCTTGTGTTCCGTGGCTTGCCAGGCAAGGCGTTTGATATACAGAACCTAACTATCACGGCGCAAAACCCCGGCGGAGTTGCTCTTCCACCTTCTGGATTTATGGAAGCGATGGCAACATCTCCATACAGGTCGGCTATAAATGCTGAAGTTGTCTCCACTACTATTGGGATTTTTGATGACTCCGGCGCGGAACATCTGCTGAGGTTTGAGTTCACCCATACCGGAGTCAACGGCGAATGGATATGGAAGGCGAGTTTCAGCGGCAAAGAGATTATCAATCCACCCGGCAGCGGTTCTGGCAAGATAACCTTTGGACGAGACGGCACCCTTGCGGCTTGGCTCTTTGACGATGGCGGTTCTGCTCTCCAGTTTGACCCTGCCAACGGTGCAAAAGCTATGCGTGTGAGATTGAGTGCGGGCGGCCCTGGCAATTGGAAAGGCTTAACGCAATCCGATGCGCCATCAACCGCTCAAGCCCAAACTCAAGATGGCTACACTTCGGGTAGCCTAACAGAGATGAGCATAGATGAATTTGGCCTTATAGAGGGTAAATTCTCGAATGGCATCAACAAAAAAATAGCCCAGATTCTGGTAGTTGACTTTGCAAACCCAGGTGGCTTATTAGATGTATCAGATAACGTTTTCACCCTTTCCGCTAACTCCGGCGACCCGGTATGGGGTAGGCCCAAAAATCAAAGCTCCTCTTCGTTGAGACCGGGTGCGTTGGAAATGGCAAACGTTGATTTGGCTAATGAGTTTACCAACATGATAACCACCCAAAGAGGTTATCAGGCAAACAGCCGAATAATAACGGTGAGCGACACAATGCTAGAAGAAGCAGTTAACTTGAAGAGGTAGTCTTATGTATTTTGACCTTGAAGCTAAAACTAAAGATAAAGGCGCGGATGCGCGCCGTATATGCTCCGCTGAGTATCGCATATTCCCAGCGCGTTGCATGTCGGTTCCGGTACGCCCAACGGCGTACCGCATACGCCCCTCTGGGTGCTACATGCCGTCCACTTCCATACGCCCTGTTGCTTGCCGCGTGCGGCCAGTGGCGTGTAGATAAAACGGCGTTGTAGGGGCACGATTAATCGTGCCCCTACAACGCTACAACGCATTTTGCTCCACTTCCCAGCTCCTTGAAAATTCTTGATTTTTGAATAGGGCTGCTAGGCCTGTTACCTGTTTCAACCTTAAAATTTCGTCTTTGGACATTCCCAAATGTTTTGAAATCCAATTATCGCTTTTGCCCATCTCAACCAATTCCGCAACTATGTTGCTCATCAAATCTATGTTGTGGCTGCCACGCGCCCTGTTGTGCCTTATGGTGGATGCCATGCGCTCGCCTATGGGCTTTTCTATTATGGAACAAGGAATAAGCCCTTGCTCCCTGTCATATATATCTGGATGATTGAGCATTATGGAATATCTGTGAAAGCCATCCACTATTTCATAGACATCTTTCTCTTTGTGATAATACACAACCACAGGCATTGTGTAGCCGTCTTCTTTGATGCTGCGATATAGGAGTTCCATTTCCGGCGGTGCTACGCTGTTGGGGTTGTATTCATTAGCTCTTAGCTTTTCCACCGGAATGGCTTGGACATTGTAAGCAGGGCTTGTGTATTCTTTTTTTTTCATATTTTGCTCCTATATCATTTTGTATTTCTCAAGCAAAGCCTGCATGCGGTCTCGCTGATGTTTTGTTTGCCCAAAGGAGAGGGAATGGCATAATTGGTCGTTTTTCAATATACATATAGCCATGCGGCGCCAAGTGGGTCCAATTTTTTTTGCTTCTGCCCATATTGGGAGTTTGTCCGGTATTTTGTTATAAACCACAAGCGGCAGATTTTTTTTGCCACGCGTTGAAAGTTCGCCGGATAAAACAGCTTCCGCTGGCAACCAAGATGTATTCACAGCAGAACCCGTGTTTTGCCAAAAGCTTATGAACCTAGCAAATTTTGTTTTGTAGTGGTCTGCCAATGCTTTTGGAAGGGTTCCCAGCAGCAACTGGGTATAGCTCTTCCAAGTGTGCCCCTTTGGAAGAGTTACATGTCTATATCCTAACATTCTAGTTCCGCAATAGATATTTCCAAAATTCGCACCGCTAACGCGATTCACCACCTTCGCCCAGGTTTCCGGTTCTATTTTGCGGAACATGCTTAACCCTATGCGCTGGTCATCTCCATAGGGCTGGCAAATCCTCATTTGGTCTAATGTTGCTCCCGCTTTGTAAAATAAATCGTATAGTTTATTGTATTCCCATTCAAGTTTGTAATTCCCTATCCATATATCTCTATTGCTCCAGTCGTAAATGGGGTAACAATAGTACAACTCTTTATCTTTGAATATCTTTGTTGTCCATCTGTATTTTTCCAACATATTTTTATTTTTAAAGGCAACGGTTCTAAACCTATTAAGGCTCTCGTCAGAACGGATTCCCACCAGGCACGCCGTTCTTTTATCCCCTGCGTACCATGCTCCAAATTTCTTGATAAATTCTTCGAATTCCATATTTTTTTTGAAAAACGGGAAGGGGCAGTTCTTTTCGGTAATGCACAGGTAGTCCGGGTATTCCCTAATCCATTTATCCCTATTGTTCAGGTCCCAGCATGTCCAAAAGGGTTCAAAAACGCTCAGGGAATTTCTGAGGTTCAGCGGTAGGCAGCACCAATATACATCAAACAGATCGCGATTTTTTGTGAGCGTTTTTTTAACGTAATCAATAGTCACATCGTATTGACCTTCTAAGTCAACAAACAAGATGCCTACTTTTTTGGTTATCTTATGTTTCCTCATATAATCAACCACAAGATTCAGCATAACGCCGCTATCTTTCCCCCCACTAAATGCCAAATATATCTTTTCAATTTTTTTAAAAATAATACCTATACGTGCTACCGAAGCCTCATATACATTTTTGCTTAGATATTTTTTTACAGACATAAATTTACAATTTTTAGATTCACTTCAAAAATAGTAAAATTTTCCTGAGACTTTGGGAAGTTACTTTTTATAAACGTCCCAGGTGCTTTCAAGAAGCGTGTTTAAGCCCGAATATTCCGCTTGCCAGCCCAAAAACTCCTTTGCATAAGCTGGGTTTGCCAAAACGGTGGGGGCATCTCCTGCGCGGCGGGGTGCTATTTTGTATTCAATTTTCCTGCCGGATATGCGTTCTGCCGCTTTTATCACCTCTAAAACGCTAGTTCCGCTGCTAACACCCAAATTAACCGTAAAACTTCCTCCATTTTGCAACTTGTCAAAAGCCATTCTGTGCGCCCTGGCTAGGTCGCTCACGTGTATGTAATCCCTGACCCCTGTGCCGTCCGGAGTTTCGTAGTCGTTCCCGAACACCTCTACCCGTGCTCTTTTGCCTATAGCGGCTTCCATTACTATAGGGATTAAATTCGCGGGGTTTTGCTCCAAGCCGCTAATCCTGCCCTTGATGTCGTAGCCCGCCGCGTTGAAGTAGCGTAGTGCGGCGTAGTTTATTCCCTTTAATTTTCTGTACCACTCCAAATATTGCTCTATGGCGAGTTTTGTGTAGCCGTAATAGTTCTCCGGCTCCGTTGGGTGCTTTTCGTCCATAGGCAGGTATTTTGGGTTGCCGTAAACTGCGGCAGAGCTGGAAAACACTATGTATTTAACTCCGTGTTTTGCCGCCGCGTTCAATATGTTGATTGAACCCGTTATGTTGTTGACGCTATATTTTTCCGGCAGCAGCATGGATTCTCCCGCTGCTTTTAAAGCCGCCAAATGCACAATGCCTTCCGGTTTTGTCTTCTCAAAAAAATCATCCAGGCTTTTTACATCCAATATGTCGCCAAGGGTAAAAGCCGCTTCTTTGAACAGATTTTGCCTAAGCCCGCTGCTCAAATTGTCGTAAACAAAAACCTCGTGCCCAAAGTCCAGGAGTTCTCTAGAAACGTGCGAACCTATATAGCCAGCCCCACCTATAACAGCAATTTTCATCTGCCTAAAATCCTTGGCTTATTATGAAGTTGAATTCCATAGTACCTATATTGGCAGCGTCAAAGCCGCCTATCTCGGCAGGGTCAAGCGGCCATGCAAAGTCAAAACCTATAATACCGAGCATGGGAACTATAACGCGGAAGCCAAAGCCAAAATCGCGCTTGAGCGAGGATATATCCCATTCCCTGAGCGGTGAGCCTATATCTTTGCTTACTTTTTGGCTTGAGGAGTAAACATCGCCAAACACATTCCCCGCATCAAAGAAGAGCGGGAGCAGGTAAAAGCGGTTGGGGGCAATGGGCCATGTAAGTTCCGCGCCAAAATACTGGTAGCTCCTGCCAAGCCTAAACGCACCTAGAGAACCAGGGGTATAACCGCGCATCAAACCTTTATAGCCAAGGGTGCCACCCATTTGATAAAGAGTGCGGTATTGAAGAGAACTTCCGGTTATAACGCCAAACTCGTTTGTCACGCCAAGGGCTAGTTTATCGGTATAGAGCGGGAACCACCATTTTATGCTGAGGTCTGTTTGCAAAAAGCTGAAATCTCCGTAGAGGAATCCCGGAATAGCCCAAGAAGAGGAGAGCACATAGCGCGAACCTTCGGTTGGGAATATGGGCAAATTTTTATCATCCCTTATTATCACAAAATCGAGCGAGGCTTCGTTTCCTGTAAAGCGAATAAGGCTGCCTTCCACATTGGGGCCTTGTTCGTTTCTCTGCCAAGTGATGCCCGTTTGCGCATAAAAATAATCATCTGGCCAAGTGAGTCTGCGCCCTACATATACACTGCCTCCGTAGCGCGTTACATCGGGGAAAGAGTAGCCTCTCCACCAAGTGTAGTTTGCAGACACTCCAATTTTAGTAGGGGTATCAAAAAGCCACGGTTCGGAAAAGCCCATGGATATGCCTTTTTTGTCTATTCCATATTCACCGCTCATGCTCGCGGACTGCCCATCTCCCATGCAGCAGTTGGGGATAGAAAGGTTGAGCGTGAATACCAAGCCGTCTGCTTGGCTATACGCCGCGCCCGCGCCAAACTGCCCCGTGCCGGCTTCGCGCTCCACAACCGAGAAAACCAAGTCAACATCTTGCTCGCCCACGGGCTGAATATCCGGCACCACATTGTCAAAATAATTCAGCTGCAATATGTCTCTAAAGCTGCGCTCCAAAAGGGATTGCCTGTAAGTGTCGCCTGGGTAGAGTTTTATTTCCCTGCGAATAACCTTGTCTTTTGTTTTTGTGTTGCCCCTTATATGAACCCTGTGTATTTGCGCTGGCAAGCCTTCGCGCAAGGCATAGCTCAAATTTACAATGGAATCGTTCACAAAAATTTTTGTCTCGTCCATCTGCACAAACAGGTAGCCGTCTTCCCTATAAGCATCCATTATCGCTTTTTTGGTAGCCTCGTATAGATAATAGTCAAAAACCTTTCCGCTGTCCAAACGAACCTGCGCTTGCAAAAACGCGCTTGACAAAACCTCGTTGCCCGCGAAGTGCACTCTGCCGGCATAATATTTTCTGCCTTCCTTAAGCTCTATGTATATGCGCACAAAACTTGCGGTATTAACGCTATCGTACTGCATCAGCGCGGGGATTGTCTCTTCCAAGGAGTAGCGGACAAGTAGTTTGTCTTGGTAGCGCGTGCGTTTTTTTAAACTGAGCAAGCTGTCTATGCGGGGGTTTTTCCAAACCCTGCCTCTTAGGGTCTTTACCCATTCCCTTCTTAGGTCGCTGTAAGTTATCACGTTGTTCAAAACATCCGCGGCTAACTTTTCGTTATATATGTCCGGTACTGGGAACGCTTGCCTATCTTCCATTTTTGCCCGGTGTTCCCTGTAATAGTGAGAAGCCATTGCCATTCCCTTTCCTATCAAAAAGTGCAAAGGGTCGCCTTGGTCGGATATGGCTCTGTTCATTTGGGAATAGAGCGTTTGCAAATTTGAGCCTCTGCGCACCATGCGCCCCAAATAGAAGCGGCAGGTGGAATCCGGCAAATAAACCGCTTTGTATTCCAAAAGTTCTGCATCCAAATAACCGTAATGCCTTGCTGCATTTATAACGGAGTCTCTGTCTGAGTTAAAAACATCTGTTTTAAAATCGCCGCCGCCCCACCACGACTCTGTTTTGGTCACCATGCGGCTTAAAATTTCCTCTCTTGGCACATAGTCGTTGCCGGAGATGGCAATGGAATCCACTTTTACCTTGTTGCCCTCGCTTATGGATATAACAACCCTGTTCCTATGTTCCCCAACTGGTATTTCCTCTATGCTTGCCTCGGCAAGCAAAAATCCCTGCGAGCGGTAATGGCTAAGTATTGCTTGCCTGTCGCGTTCCAATTCGCTTTTGCTGTAAACCGCGCCAGCGGTTATCCTGGTCTTTAATCTCAGCTCATCTTCCGTTAAATCATCGTTGCCTTTTATGACAAGGGTATCCAAAGCTGGCTGCTCCTTTACCTCAAAAATCAAATCCACATCTCCGCTTGTGCCATATACGGCAGAGGCTTTAACATCATCGAACAGGCCAGTTTCGTAAAGGGATTCTATGGATTTTTTAACCTGCTCCGCCAAAATGGAAGGAGGGTAGCTTGTATTTTCCTTTACCGATATGCGAGATGTTAGCGAGGCTTGGCTTGTGTATAAAAGCCCTTCTATGCTTATGCTGTTGACTCGGTTATTCTCCGAAGCTCTCAAAGGCATATCAGCAAACTGCGCAAAAGCGGCTATACCGGAAAAAACCAAAAATAACAGTGTCCTGAAAAACATTGGAGATTTGAATATAGTAAATCCCCCCTTGAATGGAGATTTTTTTTAACAAAAATCACCATTCGTCCCCCCGTTTTTCCGCCCGGAGGTCTAACGGGGGGAACGCCACAGCGAAATTCAAAGTTAATGAGTGGCTGTATAGTAAATTCAGGCTATAAAAAATTCCTGCAAACTGGGGCTTATGATTTTTTTGAAATTTTCACTTATGGCATTTAAGTCCACAATGTCCACCCTTATGCTTATATTGCTTGCTTCAAAGAAATTTTCTAATTCATATTTAATTGCATTTGGCATTTTTTGCCCATTAAAATCTATTGCTAAATCCAAATCAGAAAACTTTCGAGCTGTGCCGTCTGCTCTGGAACCAAAAACATATACCTTGGAATTTGTGCCTTCCAATTCCATTTTCAGCAATTTTTTTGCCGTTTTCAAATCCTTTTCTTCAAGCTGCACAGCCATTTATGCCGCCGCTAAGTTTTCTTGCATTTTTGCCAAAAATCTTTTTACCTCTTCTAAAAAAGCTGGGATTATTTCTAAAACCTGCTCGGCTGCACCCTCGTTATATGTATGCGATGTTATGTTTCTCATTTTGCGATAGTTGTTCCAAACTTCATAAGGTTCGGTAAAAAGCCTGTGTTCATTCGCTATTCTAACCAATTCCGCAAATGAGATTTCAGAAATTTTTACCTGTGGCATAGGCACGTGCCAAGACAGATACCTGCGCAAAATTTTATGCGAAAATTCAAAAACATATTCAAATCGCTGAATAGACGAGTCCCGCAAAATTTCTTTGTACTCGCCGTCTTTTTCTGCTGAAAAAGATGTGATGGATTTTTCCAAGCTAGCTACGGAGTTTGCGTAGTCAGTTAAATCTAATGTTTTGGCATCTTGAGCGTTCACGGTGTATTAATATAGTAATATTTCTTATATTAGGGAAATGTTATTTTCCGATTTAACAGAGCGTAGGCAGCAACTCTTTGAGCGGGCGGCGGCTTTGCGCACAAAGCATTTTTGCCTTGTTATGGAAGATTTTTATGACCCTCATAATATATCCGCTGTTATACGCACTTCGGAAGTTTTTGGTTTGCAGAATGTGCATATAATAGAAGAGGATAATGCTTACAAGGTGAACAAGGCTATTTTAAAAGGCTCGCTGAAATGGCTCAACGCCTTTATATACAGCAAAAGAAAAACAGCTATGGAAGAACTTAAAAAACAAGGTTATAGAATAGCCGTTGCAAGCACTCATGCTAGCAAAACTCTAAAAGAATTGGATTTGTCCAAACCTACGGCTTTTTATTTGGGCGCGGAATTCAGGGGCAACCATAAAGATACCCTAGAGCAAGCAGATGAGCATTTTATTTTGCCACAATATGGATTAACTGAGAGCTTGAACGTCTCAGTTGCAGCGGGCGTGTTGCTCGCGCATCTGGACATGTATATGCAAGAACAGGGTAGGGAAAAATTTTCTCTCCCCAAGAGCGAACAAGATGCCTTGATTCTTGAATGGAGAAACAGGCATCTGTTCGGGAATGAAAGGTTTAACCCAGTCTCTTTTCAATAGCCGCCAATTCGTCTTTCAACTCTTGAGGCATCTTGTTTCCAAACTTTGGGTAGTGATTGTCGCGGA
>Ga0182472_116417_pt1 | contig 11466 bp, 15 predicted proteins | sample TergutNc150P3_FD_120804 | JGI IMG/M metagenome (GOLD analysis project Ga0182472, IMG submission 120804)
GATTTCGCTTGGAAAGCTCCGCCTTATGAATATGAGTATAAAAAATTGCCCATAGACATTTTGCTCGGAAGCGGCAGTTTCAGGGAATTAGCAATTTCTTCATCTTAATTAGTCGTTGATAATCTTATTGTCTGAACCGGAATTTTCCCACATTTCAGTCGCCCTAAATGCAAAACCTAAAAAATTTGGTAGGGTGATTTTTCTATATTCTCCCTATGCCACAACAGATAGATACGGAGCATTTTGATAACTGCGTTGCTACGCTTGAGTTTGCGCTTGAGAAATTAAAGGGAATGGCAGGAAACGAAAATAATCTGGAATACAATATGGCGAGGTCGTCTTGCATAAAGGAATTTGAAATTATCTTGGAACAAGGCGGAAAACTTTTAAGAAAAGCACTAAAGCCGTATTTTTCAAGCTCTGCCGCAGTTGACAAACTGAACTTCAAGGATATTTTTAGACATTCCGTTTTGCACGGATTGTTGAACGTGGAAGAAAGCGAAAGATGGCTTGAATATAGAGATAACAGAAACACCACTGCACATGATTACGGAGAAGAATTTGCGGAAAAAGTTTTGGTTTTTCTGCCTATTTTTGCAAATGATGCTAAAAATCTGTCTAAAATGTTAAAGGACATAAAATGATATTGCGAGAGAAAGATAGGCAAACTTTGATAAATATTTTTTCATCTGTAGATTATCAGATGGATGTTTGGGCTTATGGTAGCAGGGTTGATGGTGGAGCGCATAGCGGAAGCGATTTGGATTTGGTTATACGCGGCAAAAATTCGCAAAACCTTCCGTTTGACGTTTATTCAAAGCTACTCGAAAAAATACAGGACAGCAATATTCCGATTTTGGTGGATATTAAAGATTTTTATGCCCTGCCAAACAAATTTCGCCAGAATATTGAAAATAAATACGAAGTTCTTTATAGCAGGGGTGAACCTACAGTTTCAGGGAATTAGCAATTTCTTCATCTTAATTAGATTTCTTTCGTCTTCTAAAAAATTTTCTGGATTAGGATGCTGCTCTAGTGCTGGCTTTAATAACTCTTCCATCTCTTTTTTCCTAGAATTTTCCTTGTAATATTCCGCCAAAAAAAGACGAGTTGCCAAATCATTAGGATTTAAGCTCATGGATTTTTTAAAATGATATTCTGCGGAATCTCTTTTTACCCAACTTGAAACAAAAACTATGTTAGGCAGTTTTTGATGTGCCTTGCCTAAAATTTGATGACCGCGAGCTGCCGCTACTTTGTTGGTTGCCGCCTGCGATATTAATATTTTAGCTATTTCCCTTGTTTCTTTTATACTGCCAGCTTTTAAAGCAACTGCTGGATTAACCTCTCTTGCCCATAAGGCTAAATTAACTGAATACCAATAAGTTATTTCGGCGTTTTTTGGATAAGTGTTAAAAAAAGTTTTACCATCTTTTTTTGCTTTTTCAAAAAGCTTAACTCGTTTTTTTGCATCTGGTGTGGCAAAACAACCTAAAAAATAATAAGCCCTGAGCAATTTCCAAGCGGCCTCTTGTTTTGTGCTAGAATCTTTGAGTGCAAGATTGTAATGATTTATAGCCTCCTTTATGTTTTTGTCACTTGCCATATTGTCTTTTGAATCCTGTGCGCGAAGCGCATAATAAAAATCACCTTGCTGCAAATTTTGAATTTGGGCATAAGCAATGGAAACAAAGAATAGTACAAAAATCATACAATGATATCATCTTCGCTACCGCGACCGCTGATTACTATTTCATTGTCCGCTTCCAAACGGCGAACCACATCAACAATTTTCTGTTGCGCCTCTTCTACTTCGCGAAGTCGTTTTGGTCCCATGAATTGAATTTCTTCTCTAATCATTTCGGCGGCACGGCTTGACATATTTGTAAAGAATTTGTTTGAAACCTGCTCATTGGCACCTTTGAGCGCAAGCGAAAGGTCTTTGGAATCTACCTGCTTTAACACAAGCTGCATGGATTTGTCGTCCAAAAGAAGCATATCTTCAAACACAAACATAAGGGCTTTGATTTCTGTAGCAAGTTCGGGGTCATCTCTTTCAAGGGTTCCAAGTATGTTCTTTTCTGCGCCTCTATCCACCATATTCAGCATTTCGGCAACGCTCTTTACGCCACCGACTTCTGCGGTATCGCCTGTAAACATAGTTTTTAGTATTTGTGATAATTGCTGCTCCACCTGCTGCAAAACATCCGGGCTTATGCTTTCCATTGTGGCTATGCGAGTTGCAACCTCTACCTGCATATCCGGGTTCAGCGCAGAAATTGTTGCCGCTGCCTTGTCTGGTCTCATGTGAGCGAGCAGCAGAGCCACGGTTTGAGGATGTTCCTTGCCCAAAAAAGATATCAACTGCACCGGGTCTATGTTATCCAGCATATTGAAGCCAGTGGTGCGGATGTTGTTCTGCACTTTTTCCAAAATTTCGCGGGCACGGCGAGAACCAAGTGACTGTTCCAGAATTTGCTGCGCAAATTCCATGCCACCCTGACTAACATATTCCTGCGCACTGCTTATTTGCTGAAATTCCTGCAAAACATATTCGCGCATTTCAGGAGTGACTCCTTCCAAACGCGCTATTTGGGCGGTGAGAATTTCTACATCTTTCTCGTTCAATGCCTTAAAAATGTGGGAACTAGCTTCCTGCCCAAGGGCAACCATTAAAATTGCGGCTTTTTTGGGACCAGGAATATCAAAAACCTTCATCTGCTTGCCAGATTCGGTTCCTTTACCACCTTCTTTGTAGAATTGTTTCGCCACAGAGGGAATATAGAAAATTTATATGCCTCGCCTACAAGCTCTATTCAAGGGTCACGTATTTTAAACTCTATTATTGTTTGGGTGAGTACGGCGGCGGTCATTCATTTGTTTTGCTTTTGACGAAAAGGAATTGGACAATTCTTTTATAATTTCCGAACATTTTACCAATTCATCAAAACTAACTTGTTCATCTTTTGCAACATTGTTGCAAAATAATTTTGAGAGTAAAGTTTGGTCTTTTGGTAATTGACCTGCTTTTTCATAAAAAGCCTTTATTATTGGTGCCTGCCAATCGTGTTCAATGATTGCGTTGTTGTGGGGGCTTTCAACTACAAAGTAATTCACGAATTGTTTATTTACATTTACGCCCAAACGTTTGAATGCCTCCAACGTCCATTGTGGATTGCGAATTTTTTCAATCTCGGTCACGACAGGTTCTTTTTCGGTTGGCAAAACGTATGCTTCGGTTGCATCATTGTTAAGTAACGCCAAACGATACAACATATACTCGTTTTTGTCTAATCCCATTCGATTTAATTCCGCCATTTTTACGGAATCCAAGGTTGGTGCTTCTACAAACATCGCGATGCTGGCAACATTATAAGTTTTACTCATGTCCATCACAGTAGCCATGATTTTACCCTTGTTGACAATTCCCATTGTTTTTAATTTACCCATCTCAATAAAATAGTTAATTTTATTTTAATGTCATCTCAAATTTGCCATTTCTCTCTGTTATTTGCGCCAAAACGCTGCCGCCTTTTAGCTTATGAATTCCCAGAGGCTCCCAATCGTTTCCAACACGAACCATAAAATCAAATTCTCCAACCAATTCTATTTCATGGACATTGGATTTTTTCCTGCTTTCAATACTACCCTGAACCAAAACGATTTTTTGTCCATTTTTTGACACAATGCATAAATCACCAATTGTAACGTCAGTTAAATTTTCTGCCTGTATGCGTGTTTCAGTCTCAATTATCCAATGAGTGCAAGACAAAAGAAAAAGTGCAAATATAAATACTTTTTTCATTTTCCATTCTCCATTTTGTATTCTACCTCCGATTTAGATTTCTTTATAGGTTTTTCGCTTATTTCGTTTGGAGCGCGTTTGGGTGCGTTCAAGGCAAAAAAGGCATCGCCGGAAGTCCCTATTGCCAAACGTAGTTCAATAATCCAAATTCCGCGATTCTTGAAAAATGCCTCGTAGTCGTTTGCGCTATTATATGCCACTCTCAAAAAAGGAAGCGTTATGCCGCCGCCAAAATAAATATCGTTGGTTTCTTTTTTTGTGGCTGTTGCTTCTAGTGCAAGCAGCAGGCGAGATGGGTCTGGATAAAATTTCAATGCCGCCCAAGCAAAGTCCCTTGGCTCTGTCCAAAACGCACTCTCCAAATAAAATTTCTGCTTGAATATATTTTGCGATATAAACATTTTAACAGAGTCTTTTGAAAAATAGGAACACTGCAAATCTGGCAGATAATTCTGCCATGAATTATCGTTGCCTCTCAATTCTCTGGCTTGCAGGTTCAACTGTGCATTTATGAATTTTAAATCACTTTTATGAAAATTCGGTAAAATAGAAAACCTACCCCAAGTTCCCAAGAGCCACCATCTAAAGGTATTGTTTTCTGCATTCAGGTACTGCAAGCCGCTACCAAACAGCAAATGATTTGAACTGTCTGCAATGGTGAGTCCAAAAGTGTGAATCTGGTTTATCTGTGAAAAATTTCCTCTGTGTGGAATAAATAAAAAATCCTCGTTATCCCAACCCTGCCTTTCTCCAAACCAGCCAAACCCAAAAGACAATTTTTTTGCATTTTTGCCGTCAAAATTATTCGTTAGCCAAATTCCCATATTTTGCTTGAAAGCAAAACCATCGTGGATTCCCCACTCCGTTGACAATGCGCTTTGGCTTGGCAAAGGCAAATAAATTATGCCAGCACTTATGAACGCATTGTATTCGGGTCTTGCTGCTCCCTGAAAATCTTGCAACTGCATAAAAGCGGTTTGCTGAACCTGCTCCTCAATAAACAGCGGGGTAGGGTTCCAAGCAAACACTGCTTGAACCGCGATTAATATGATTTGTTTACTGTAGTAAAATGCTTCAAATACTTTGAATTTTTTTGTGGATAGTCTGTTAAACATTGCAAACCCCTTGATTCTTTTCGTTTTAATGTGCTTTCTACAATAAGCCTTGCACTTTGCACAAAGTTGCGGAATTCAAAATTTATATGAGAAGAATTTTCAAGTTCCTTCAACTTTTTTAGCCCAATTTCCAAACCATCAATAGAACGCACAATCCCACAATACTCCCACATAATAGTCTGAACCTGCTTTTTTAATTTTTGACAGTTAAAATTATTCAGCTTAATTTGTCGTACGCTAGCCACGGGTTGCTCTATGCTCTTTATATCATCGCAAGCCCTTAAAGCAAAAACCACGCTTTCCAGCAAAGAATTAGAAGCCAAGCGGTTTGCCCCATGAACACCTGTTGCCGCAATTTCGCCGCAAGCGTAAAGACCATCTATGGTTGTTCTGCTAAAAGAATCCACAAGCACACCTCCGCACATATAATGCGCAGCGGGAACAATGGGTATCCAGTCTTTTGCAATGTCTATTTTGCATTCAAGGCATTTTGCGTAGATGTTTGGGAAATGCGTTTTTATGTCTTTTGCTTTGCGGTGAGTCACATCCAAATACATATAGCTTTTGCCTGTGCGCTGCATTTCGCTGAGAATTGCCCTTGCCACAATATCGCGAGGTGCAAGCGAGCGAAGTGGATGAACGTTGTTCATAAATTCTTCGCCCTTGTGGTTTTTAAGTATTCCACCAAAGCCGCGCAAAGCCTCGGATATTAAAAATGTTTTTTTGAGTTGCGGAGCGTAAAGGCTTGTGGGGTGGAACTGCATAAATTCCAAATCTTGAAGAGCCGCGCCAGCGCGGTAAGCTATGGAAATTCCTTCTCCGCAAGCATCGGGCGGGTTGGTTGAATGCAACCAAAGCTGCCCTGCGCCTCCGGTTGCGAGTACAACGGTTTTGGCAAGTAGGGGCAGACCTACGTGTCTGCCCCTACTTGCCACGATTGCCCCGACACAACGTGATTTTTGCGTAAGCAAATCCAAAACCGTGCTGTGGTCAAGAAAATCTATTCCATGCGAGCGATGTTTTAATTCTGCGAGCAAAGCCCTCATTATTTCTTTGCCGGTTAAATCTGCGGCGTGCAAAATTCGCCTAAAGCTGTGCCCACCTTCCAAATGCAAATCAAAATTGTGTTCATCATTTTTTGATGTTGTGAAATTAACTCCCCATTTGAGCAACTGCTCTATTGCTTTTGGCGCATTTTTTGTTAAAATTTCCACCTGCCTTTTTTTGCACAATCCATCTCCAGCTTCCAAAGTGTCTGCAATATGGCTTTCAAAAGAATCTTCCGCCGATGTTACAGATGCAATACCCCCCTGCGCATAATTTGTTGAACCATCTGGACTTGCACCCTTTGTTAAAAGCAAAACGCTCTTGCCGCTCTCCGCCGCCTTTAGAGCAACAGTTAAGCCCGCAATGCCTGCGCCTATGACTAGAATGTCGTGCATATTTATGAATTTAGTAATTTCTACATTAACCCAAAATGCTCAAAATCTCAAACAGAACATTCACCTCGCGGCTCTTTCTAGGAAGCGGCAAGTTTGCCTCGCCGCAAGAGATGGTTGTCGCTTTGCAAGAATCACAGAGCGAAATGCTAACAGTTGCTTTGAAGCGAATTGGCAAAAATCAAAAAGAAGATTCTATTTTGGGTGCGTTAAAAGATTTCAAAGGGCAAATTTTGCCAAATACTTCTGGGGCACGAACTGCAAAAGAAGCTGTGTTTGCTGCGCAAATGGCGAGAGAAGCACTTGGCACAAATTGGGTGAAATTGGAAATTCATCCCGACCAAAAATATTTGCTTCCAGACCCAATTGAAACATTAAATGCAGCCGCAGAACTTGCAAAAGATGGCTTTGTTGTTTTGCCTTATATTCAGGCAGACCCTGTTTTGTGCAAAAGGTTGGAAGATTGTGGCTGCGCGGCTGTTATGCCTCTGGGTTCGCCAATAGGCTCAAACAAAGGTTTGCAAACAGAGGCAATGCTTAAAATAATAATCGCTCAAAGCAAGGTTCCCGTTGTGATAGATGCAGGCATAGGCGCGCCCTCTCACGCTTGCCTCGCTATGGAAATTGGTGCAGATGCCGTTTTGGTGAACACCGCCATTGCCGTTGCTCCAAACCCTGCGGTTATGGCAAAATGCTTTAAACTAGCGGTGGAAAGCGGAAGAATGGCTTATGAAAGCGGTTTGCCTTTGCAGGCGGAAAATGCGGTTGCCAGCAGCCCGCTCACGGACTTCCTAAACCAGTCCACGCTATAGCCAAAGCATCGCTTGCATCAAGAGCGGAGTATTGAGTTTGAACACCGAGCAACCTGCTCATCATATTCGCAACCTGTTCCTTGCTCGCTGCGCCATTACCTGTAACAGCCTTTTTAATTTCGCGCGGGCTTTTTTCCGAAAATACCAAATCATATTTAAAGCCTAGAGCCATAATCGCTCCGCGGATATGCCCCAAGATAAGCGCACTGTTTGCATTCTTTGCAAAAAAAGATTTTTCCATGCAAAAAGCAATGGGTTTGTATTTTTCAATCAGGTTTTCAAGTTCCTTGATTATATGACCTATTCTAAAAATAAGTTCCATATCTTTTTTTGGGCGAACAACTCCATAGTCCAAAACATCAACCTTGTTGCCGGTTAAGCTCAGGAAAGCAAAGCCAGTTGCATAGCTGCCTGGGTCAATGCCCATCATAACGGTTTGCTTCAAAAAATCCCCTTAGCCTGCATTCATAAAATCCATTGAATTTTGCAAAGCTTCATAGCTAGCCGCTAAAATGGTGTCTAATTTTTTAGGAGTTATTTTCAGCAGAGAAGAAATGTCATTTTCCAGAATAGGTATGGAAGAATCGCAGGGATTCCCAAACTGCAATCCTCTTGCCAAAACATCTGCCAACTTAACAATAGCAATCATTCTGGTATGCTCGCTCAATACGCTGATGTTCTTGTGGTGATTTATCATTACAGCGGCTATTTCTCTTGGCAAGTTCCATCTTCTGTTTATCCAAGCTGCTATATCTGCGTGGCAAATTCCTAGGACTTCTTTTTCCGCATCTAAGAATAGGCAACCTTTGCTTGTGGTTAGGTTTAGACAACGGGCAAAATCTTCAGGGGAACAAATAGCCAGAACAAGTTTGCCAATATCGTGCAAAATTCCGGCAACAAAGGCTTCTTCTTTTTTTTGCGCATAAAATTCATCCGCTACCAGTCTCGCTATTGCTCCTACCGCAGCCGAATGTTTCCAAAAAGCAGCAAGATTAAATCCTTCTATAGGGTTTTTCAAATTCAAGGTAGATAAAACACCAGTTGTCATCACTACGTTTTTTGTTGCATTAAAACCCAAAACTGCAATGGCATGCGAAACAGTGTTTACCCTGCCAGCAAATCCATAAAATGCGCTATTTGCTAATTTCAAAATTTTAGAAGCTATAACCTGGTCGTTGGATACAACCTGCCCAACATCAAAAGCTGAGGTGTGCGGGTCAGACAACATTTTGTTTACTGTTAAAAACACGCTGGGAATAGTGGGCAACTCACCCATATTCTTTACCAAAGCCTCTAATCGTTTATTATCTGCCACTTGATTCTCTGTACCTCAGCAAGGCGTCATAAATTTCCTTCATAAAATCACTTTCAATTTTTCCTTCAAATAGTTTTTCCAAGGGTATTTTTTGAATTTCACTTGCTTGCACTGGTACAGGTGTATTTTCTTTTGCCTCTTCCTGTACTTCTCCTTCCACGCAAACCGAAGAAAAACCCATACGAGCAAGCCTGCTCGCGAAAGCTTCCGTTAAAACCGTTCCTTTTCCCAAGACAATGCCTCCATGAGCATTTTTCAAAGGCTCTGCCAAAATCATGCCGTCTGTCACGGATTTAATGTTGATTTGCTGCATAACGCATTCATAAATCTAGCAAATTTATTTTACTTCTCCCTAAAATCAAAAATCAAAGGCAAATTCTCGGCTGTAAAACTTGGAGGCAGAGGCGGCGGTTTTGTTATTTGAACCGCCCTTACTGCAAGCCTGTCCCATATTGAGTTTCCAGAAGATGAACGCAGAACAACTTCGCTAATTTCACCGTTTCTGGCTATTTGAAATTGTACGGAAGATTTTGTGCCTTTGGAAATCTCTGTTCCAGCCGGTGGATTGAAATTTTGGTATAAAAGCCGAACAAGCGTTTTTAAATAGGCTTCCAATTGCGGATCCATAATCACATTGCCAAGGGTTCTGAGTGCTGGCATATCCATATCTTTGCTTTTTATGTCTGAAGGCAAATCCATAGGCATATCCATAGATTCTGCTGGAGCAGTTGGAGTTGCTGGAGCACGTTTTGGTTCCGACTTAGGTTTAGGTTCCGATTTAGCAATAGGCGTTGGTTTTGGCTCCGGCTTTAATTCCGATTTTATGACAGGTTCAGGCTCTGCAACAGATTCGGGAATAGGTTCCTGAGGCTTGTGAATTGGTTTTGAGGGAGCTGGTGGCGGTGCTACATTCACCATTTCAAAAAAAGGAATTGGAGGCGGGTTTTCTTTTGCCGGACGCAACCATACTGCTATTAGCAATGCTGCCACAACAGCGAAATGGAATAAAAGCGAAACCGCTACTATTGAAAAGTACTCGTTTTTCTCACTGTAAAATTCTGAATACATCGCTAAAATGCTCCGCTTAATCCAACCCTATGCTCGCTTCCCTGACCCTCAATTAACATACTGTAAGAATAATCCAAGGCAAAATTCCAAAATCTGTAGCCTACGCCTGCCGAAAACAAACGATAGTAACCCGCCCTAGGCGACTTTTCGTTTTTATCAAAAATGGAACGAGCAAAGCGAGCGACATCTATAAGGTCTCTTTGCATACCAGCTCTTGCGAAAACGGATTCTGAAAAACGGTATTCCAACCCAAGTTTCCCTGCAACTGGCGAATAGCGTGGAGCTGTGCATTCCAAAAGCCATATAAAATTTTGGTCTAAACGCCAGAATGTGCTCACCGCAAGTTCGGAGGCAAGGGCATAGCCATTAACCCCACCTTTCACAAACGGACGAGTTTGCCGTCCCAAATGCCGTCCAATAAATGCAAAGCCATATCGCGCAGAACCAGAATTCCATAAAAAGCCCCAGTCCATGGCAAGCCCCATTCCTATCTGTGCATTGTCAACTTCTGATAGTCTTTGCCATAAATATCTGCCTGTTATGCCAAACTTGAAATGCTTTAATGGAAACGCCGCTGTTATGGCATAATACTGGGCAACAGGGTGGCTAATCGAGCCTGTTGGCTCGGAATCATCATCTAGATTTTCAACCTCGCCGTTATCAACAGCACCGTAAGTATGCTGTATTCTTCCATTTACTTCACCTATTGAAAAGGGGTGCGAAAACACCGCTATTCCCTGCCAATCTGCCAAATCTCCCATTTGTCCAGAAATGCCCGCTCCAAAGCCACTCCCTTGCAATAAGGCCGGGTTCATTATGGCGGCTCCAAAATCCTGCGATCCAACCGCAGAGCCAGAACCTTCAAACGCCACGGTGCGTGGACTTTGCAAAAGCATAGCCCATCCAAAAACATCTTGCGCTTCATTCTTCTTTCCAAAATAAGCATGAGAAGAGACAAAGAATAAAAGCACCAACAGCGTGAATATGCGCATAAACTAACCTTCCAAATCCTCAAGAGATTCCTGCACATTTTGTTCCGTGCTTGTGAGTATGCCACGGCAAATTTTTATTAAATCAGAAGCTTCTTTTACCAAATCTGCAAGCTCATCTATGCCCACATTGGAGCGATCAACATTTTCCAATATTTCTTCCAGCCTTTTAACAGCTTCGCTATACTTCATATTTGCGGAACTCATAGTTGGGCTATAAGGTAGAAAATTTTCTACATTTCCACCCAATGTTCCAAATAAAAAACTTGCACGCTTCTTTAGCCGATGGCACGGAGATTCTGAAAGGATTGAACTTGTCCATTGGCAAAGGAGAAATCCACGCCATTATGGGTCCAAACGGAGCGGGCAAAAGCACTCTTTCTAAGGTTATAGCTGGGCACCTCGGCTACAAAGTCACAAGCGGTAGCGTAGAATTTTTTGGCAAAAATTTACTTGAGCTTTCTGTTTCGGAGCGGGCTAATTTGGGATTTTTCATAGGTTTTCAATATCCCTTGGAAATTGCCGGACTTGGCAACGAAGAGTTTTTGCGCGCAGCCATAGATGCAAAGCACAAGGCTCTCAATTTGCCTAAACTCAGCGAAAACGAATTCAAAGAAAAAATGGCGGGTGCCATGCAACTTTTGAAAATGGACTCTCGCTACAGAGAGCGAGGCTTAAACGAAGGTTTTAGCGGAGGCGAAAAAAAAAGAAATGAAATTTTGCAAATGGCAATTTTAGAACCAGCCTTGGCTTTTTTAGACGAAACGGATTCCGGGTTGGATATAGATGCTCTTAAAATTGTAGCAAATGGGATAAATAATTTGATGAATGCAGAACGTTCAGTTGTTCTAATTACGCACTATCAACGCCTGCTGGATTATGCAAAGCCGCAATTTGTGCATATTTTAATGGATGGCAAAATA
>Ga0182472_107362_pt1 | contig 11461 bp, 12 predicted proteins | sample TergutNc150P3_FD_120804 | JGI IMG/M metagenome (GOLD analysis project Ga0182472, IMG submission 120804)
ATTGGTCTTAAATGCGCAGAAGGTATTTTTAACAGAGTTCATCATATCACAGTGTTAGACCTTGCTCCAAGAATATTGTCCAGTATTTTAGATGATGAAGGAGCGAAAGTTGTTCAAAGCCACCTTGAGAGCAAAAATATTGAATTCAAACTTTCTGCAAGTGTTAAAAAATTTGAGCAAAATAACGCTATTTTAGAAAGCGGAGAAAAAATATCCTTTGATGTTCTAGTTTTGGCTGTTGGAGTTCGCCCAAATACCGCTTTGCTAAAAGGCATTGCAAAAATAGACAAAGGCATTGAGGTAAACCAAAAATCCGAAACCTCTGCCCCAAACATTTACGCAGCCGGAGACTGCACCCAAACCACTGATATATCTTGCGGTCAAAACAAAATTATGGCATTGCTACCAAATGCTTATATGCAGGGCGAGTGTGCTGGCATTAATATGGCAGGCGGAGAAAAGAAATTTGATAATGCAATACCTATGAATGCCATAGGCTTCTTTGGTCTTCACATGGTTACTGCGGGTAATTATTCCGGCGATGTATATGCCAAAACCGAAACAGGAAACTACAAACGTTTGTTTTACGGCAATAACAAGCTAAACGGGTATATTCTTATCGGTGGCGTTGAAAGGGCAGGTATTTACACAAGCCTCATTCGCGAAAGCAAACCGCTAGATACGATTGATTTTAAGCAGGTTTGTGAGAAGCCGGAGCTTATTGCGTTTGTATCATCGTCTTAAACTATAGTAAATGCTGATAAACTCACAACCTTAATTTTACCCAATCAGCATTCCCCCCTTGAATGGAGATTTTTTAACAAAAATCACCATTTGTCCCCCCGTTTTTCCGCTCGGAGAGCTAACGGGGGGAACGCCACAGCGAGATTCAGAGTTAATCAGTGGCTACTATATTTTACTAAAAATCTGCATTTTTACGCTAAAAATCACAAATTAGGGTAAAAAAACACAAAATGTATCATAAAATCATTTTTTTTGTATCATTTGCAAAAAAATAATGTATATTATAAATATATGCCAAGCGTTTTTGCATATTCCGATTATCGTGCCTTTATGCGCGATGCCTTTGCCGAAAAAAAGGCTTCTTGCCGCTTTTCCTGGCGGGAATTTGCAAAAAGAGCCGGATATGCAAGCCCAGTTTTCTTAAAACTGGTAGCAGAAGAAAAAAGCTCATTAAGCGCAGATGGCATTGAAAGAGTGGGGCTTGCACTTGGTTTAACCGATAAGGAACAGGAATTCTTCCGTCTTTTAGTTCCTTTTACCCACGAAACAAACAACGCAAAAAAGCAAAAACTCTTTGGCGAAATGCGCCACATTGCCGCACTCTGCAAAAACCGCATTATAGAAGCAAATTTATATGATTACTATAAAGAATGGTACCATTCTGTTATACGTGAATTAGCTCCAAATGTATCATCTGAAAGCGAAATTTCAAAATTGCTGGTTCCAAAAATCCCTACGCCGCAGGTTAAAGCCTCCCTTGCCCTTTTGCTAAAACTAGGTTTGCTGGAACAAGATTCAAAGGGGAAATATCGGCAAACAAATAAACATCTCACAACTGGCGAAAACATAAGTTCAATGGCAGTTCGCAAGCACCACGAAAATATGGGAGTTTTGGCAGTTTCAGCTTTAGAAAACATTTCAAAAGAAGAAAGAGATATCTCTGGCATAACCATGGGTTTATCAAAAGAGGGTTTTGAAGCCTTAAAGGCAGAACTAGCTAATTTCAGGCGTAAAATAAAAGAAATTGCCGCCCAAAGCGAAAAAGAAGAAGAATCTGTATATAGAATAAATTTGCAATTATTTCCACTTTCAAAATCTGCGCATAAAACAAAGGAGGCAAAAAATGAAAAAGTTTGATATATTATCGCCTAAATTTGCTTTTGCGCTGCTTGCATTATTTGCATTATCCTGCACAAATCCGGCAAAAACAATGCCAATAGCAGGAGGCACAAGCGAAGAAACCAACACCCTTGCCTACAATGAGGTTTTGCCTGCTGTGGGCAGGGATGGTCGTAGCAAAACTGCGCTTTTCTTTAAAACCCCAAACAGTTTTGTTGCCTCTGATGGAAAAAAATTCTCGGCATCGGTTGCCTTTGAAATAAGCGCATGGTTTAAAATAGACTCTCTGCCGCAAAAATCCACTATCCCATATAATTTAATAGGAAAAAACGATATTTTTAGCCTTGCTCTTGTAAATGGTGCTTGCGGAGCGGAAAATCCTGCATTTGCATTCTTTTTAACAGAAGAAACTTCAATTTTTGCTTGTAATCATGCTGTTTTATCAAAAAAGTCCGTTAAAACGGGCTTATGGACTTTTGTAGAGGTTAAATGGGACGGTCGCTACTTAACGCTTCATCAAGATGGTGTTCAAGTGGCAAAAGAAGAGCGAATTTTAGCCGTTTTGCCATACTCCAATGTCCCGATTTATCTGGGCAAATCTGGAATTTCCTTTGCAATTGATGAACTTTCATTTAACACGGAGGCTCTATGACAATAGACGAAAATATAAACGAAGCCGAAGATGCCGTATGCATAGCTAACAACTCCGGCCGAATATTAACTGCCAACAAACGTTTTTGCAAAATGTTTGGCTTTGACCAAAACGAGGTAAAGGGGCATTATTTGTGCGATTTATATCGCCATAAAGAGGTTCTTAACCAAATTTTGCAAAATATTCCAGAACAAGATGATGTTCTGCAAACCAGAATGCGCACAAGAGCTGGTCGCAGCTTTCCCTGCCTCCTAACTTACCGTGCAACAAAATCCATGGAAGGCATACCCTTGCTTAGGCATTCCATCCAGCGTTCAAGCTGCCAGTGAAGACAAAATTCTCTTTGCTCCGGCTATGGAATAACCTTCATCTTTAAGGTAATGCTGAATTTTCCTTAGGCGTTCTATGGAATCTGTATCATAGCGCCTTTGCAACCCCGCAGTTCGGCTGGGTTTTAAGTAAAAATTAAATTCTTTTTCCCAAAATCTGAGCGTATGAGCCGCTATTTGCAGCATTTTGGCAACATCACTAACCCTAATGGGTATATCTAAAGCCTGAGATGTGTTATGTACTATCATATATTTGATATGTATGCAAAAAATGTGCCAGAGTTAAAATAGAAAACAAGCATACGTGTAAAAAGCGTATGTAAGGTAGAGTACTTACTATATTATGCACAGAACTAATTTAGTTGCAACGGGGGTGCTATGTCTATTGTAATAACTTCATCTGCAAACCGCTTCTCAATGAATGGCGTGATTTTCAAGGATTTCATAAATTTAGATAGGGTTTTATCTGTATCTTTGTGCAAAGATAGGTATTATAGCCGTTTTGATATGCTGTTTTATTTTAAACTTGGCACAAGGAATGCCAGCTATACAGACGAAACGCTACTTCGCGTTGGACCTTTTTCCAATAACGTTTTAGAAAAAGCCGAGGAGCTTATAGTACGGTTTTTCAATGAAGAGGGAAAAATTTTCAACATAGAGCAAGAATTGCTCGGCAAAGCTGAAAATATACAAGCCATGCAGGCAGAAGTAAAAAGTGAGGAACAGGAATTTGCGAATCAGGCAAAAGCTATAGCTGTTCAGGCAGCCAAAAAAATGAAAGCAGAGGGCTTACCTGTAGAAGTTATATGCAAAGTGCTTGGATTAAGCGAGATTGAGTTTAATAAGTGAGGAGCTAGTGGTTATTTATTCAACGCCGCTATTGACACCTTTTTCACCCCAGCAAGCGTGCAGGCATCTATAACGGAAACGAGTTTTCCTGTAACTGCTTCTTTGTCGGCTATTAGTACGGCTTCTCTCTCAGGATTTTTTGCTAGAATCCCTTTTAGAATATCGCTTAACCCAGCTAAATCCACTTGACGCTCATCTATATGGATTGTGCCATCTCTGGTTATGGCTATTAGAATATTCTCTTTTTCTAATTGGCTTGCGGTTTGTGCCTGTGGCTTGGTAACCTCAACTCCCGTTTCCCTTGTGAATGTACTTGTAACCACAAAGAATATCAACAAAATGAACACCATATCCATCAATGGTCCAATATCTATTGTGGCTTCTTTTTTTTGCCTTGGTTTAAATTCTAAAAAATCTGAATTATCGTTTGCCATATTTTTCTGCCAATCTATGATTTAGCAAAAGCATGGGGAATGCTATCACAAGCCCGCTTTGCGTTGTTATTAAAGCTTCTGAAATACCATCTGCCATAAGCACAGGGTTTTGATTTCCGTAAATGGTTATTACTTTGAATGTTTGAACCATGCCTGTTACCGTGCCCAAAAGCCCCAAAAGCGGAGCCACTTTAGCCATTATGCCAGACATATGCAAAGCCTTATGCACAGGCATTATTCCCCAAAATCCGCAATAGATATAGTAAAAACCAAAAGCTCCAACAAGCAAAATAGGCAACATAACAATGCCGCCAGCAAGGGCTGTGTGGTAAAGCTCGTCTGTAAGGGCGGTGAACACAAGGAGAAATTAGAAAAACAATGTTATTGAATCATCTCAAACGGCTTGTCAAATCCCACCCTCGCTTGAAAATGCACTTGTTCTGGGTGTTCCTCATTAACCCCGAAAATCACCACGTGGTGGCGGGTGTTGGGAAAACGCATTAGAGCAACATTTGCATTATACTCAACTTGATGCATATAATTCAACTGAATAGAGCGAATTCTTCGCTCCTTCAATTCTTCCATGCTCACGGTATCTAAAACCCAATCTGAATACCTGCAATTATTCACGTGATAATTCAAATCTATGTCGCTATATCTAACCGCTTTTACCAATTCAACTTTAGGCATTCCTTTTGGTTCCAGCAACTCTATGCTTTCTGGCAAGGCACTGATTTCTGGCGAAACCTTAAAGTGATAAGGACCTTCTGCAAAAGGTTTTGCTTTTCCATCTCTCAAATCTATCAAAAGCCAAGAAGCAGTTGCCTGCATAATGGAATTTCCCTGCGAATCGCGAACATCATAATCACCCCAAGCAACTTTTTCTGGGTTAAAGCCTTTTAGCCAAGTGCTAACGGAAATTTCTTCTCCCCAAAGCGGCAAATGTGAAATTCGTAGTTTTATCCTAGAGATTACCAAGGTGAATTTATCTTTTTTTATCATAGACAAATAGTCAAAACCCTGTTCTCTCAAATAAATCAATGCAGTTTCTTGAAAAAATTCAAATAATCTTGAAATACGCAAATACGCATTTACATCGCAGTCAAAAAAACCTACTTTGAACTTTTGGGGAACCATAATCATAAAACCATCCATTTATTTTGAAAGCAAAACCTTGTTCATTGCAGAAACAAATGCCGCTGGGTCTGGCAAAACCGAGCCTTCTGCAAGCAATGCCTGTCCATATAGCACCGAAGGATAAGAACCCAAATCCTCGCCATCTTGAGCTTTTTTAAGTAGGTTTTTGCAAATTTCGTGTTCGGGGTTAATTTCTAATATACGCTTCGTTTTTGGCACTTCCATGCCTTGCAAAAACATAATCTTTTCCATGTGTGCGCCCATATCACCCGCTGCTCTAACTAACATGCAAGGGCTGTCTTTTAGGCGATTTGAAACACGCACTTCGCTAACATCTTCGCTCAAAACTTTTTGCAGAGTTTCGCAGAGTTTCTCATAAGTTTTTTTGTTCTCTTTTTCTGCGTTTTCCTCTTCTTTGCTTTTTTCAAACTCCAAATCTCCAAGGACTGTGTCGTGGAATTTTTTGTCTTTGAATTCCTTGAGGCTCTGCATCATAAATTCATCAACGGCATCTGTTAAGAGCAACACCTCGTAGCCTTTTGCTTTGCAAGCCTCCAAATGCGGGCTACCCTGTACAGCAGAAAGAGATTCGCCAATAATGTAGTAGATTTCTTTTTGGCTCTCTGGCATTCTGGCAATGTATTCTTCTAACCCAACAAATTCTTTTTCGCTTGTTTTGGTACTTTTGAATCGTAGCAAATTTTTCAATTCGTCTAAAAATTCCCAATTCATATAAAAGCCTTCTTTTAAAACGGCTCCCATTTCTGTCCAAAATTTTGCGTAGTCTTCTTTGCGTTCGTTTGCCACGCTCTGCAAGGTATCTAGTATTTTTTTTATGGCGTGTTTTTTCAAGTTAGCAACTATTTTGTTGCTCTGCAAAATTTCACGGCTAACATTCAGTGGTAAATCTTCTGTGTCTATAACGCCGCGAGCAAAGCGAAGCCAGTTTGGCAAAAGTTCTTTGCAGTCGTCCATTATAAACACGCGCTTCACATAAAGCTTTAACCCGTGGCTATGCTCAGATGCATAACGCACGCCAAAAGGTGCTCTAGATGGAATGTAAAGCAGGCTCCAATACTCCTGTGTACCCTCAACATGATTGTGGCTCCAGGCAAGTGGTTCGCCACCTTCGTGAGAAACAAGTTCGTAAAATTCCTTATACTGCTTTTCTTCTATAGTTTTTGCGCTTTGCCTCCACAGGGCAGGTTTTTCGTTAAGTCTCTCAACATTTTCCTTTTTGTCTTTGTCCAATGAGTGTATGTAAATGGGGTGAGTTACAAATTCGCTGTATTTGCGAACTATGCTTTTTATTTGCCATTCCTGCGCAAAGTTTTTGCAGTCATCTTCGTCTTTGAGGTAAATGGTGATTTTTGTTCCATTTTTCTCTTTTGGGAGTTCGTTCACGGAAAAATCGCCTGTACCTTCGGATACCCACTGATAGCCTTGTTCTTCGCCAGCTTTTTTGGAATGAACTTCCACTTTTGAAGCCACCATAAACGCACTGTAAAAACCAACTCCGAATTGCCCTATTAAATTTACATCTCTTTTTGCATCTCCTGTTACGCTCTGCATAAAGTTTTTTGTGCCAGAACGAGCTATTGTGCCAAGGTTTTGAATTAAATCTTCCTTGTTCATGCCAATTCCGTTGTCTTCAATTGTGAGAATTTTGGTTTCATCGTTTGCGGAAATATCTATGCGCAGTTCTATGCCCCCCGGCAAGAGGGATGGATTTGCAATGGATAAGAATCTCAATTTATCCAAAGCATCTGCAGCGTTAGATACCAATTCACGCAAAAATATTTCTTTATTGCTGTATAGAGAATGTATCATCAAATGCAGCAATTCACGAACTTCAGTCTGGAATTCCATTTTTTCCATATTTCACCTCTCTAAAAAATTTGTTTTTCGGTAATGTAGAAAATAATTTAGCAAATCAACCCAAAGTATTTTCCTATTACTTCTTACTCTTCACAACAGAATCAAATTCCAACAAATTATTTTTCCATGTTTCGGTTTTGAATGGAGAGTAGTTTGAAATGGGCTTGCGATTTCCCTTTGCGAACTCTTTTGCCGCGTTCTCTATGTTATCCACAATTTCCTTTATTTTCCCATTAACAACCTTGTTAAAAACCCCAAGATTCATAATAGAATTCAGCACCGCACCGTTTGGCGAAACAATGGAACGAAATTCATAATACACAGAATCTTTGTTTATTTCTTTTAAATCTAAAATAGCGGTTGCGGTTCCATACAATCTCCAAGCCAAAATTTTTGTTTTTCCTCTACCAAAAAACACATGGTGCATTCCGGGATCCCTGCCTGCACTGTCGTTCAACAGCCAAACAAAACTGCCAAACAAATTATCGCCATTGTCACCGCTAAAGTTTTTTCTGTCGGGGCTATCGTAGGTTATGGTGTATTTTGTTTTTCTATAGGCATTAACCAATTGTGCAGTGAAATCCATATTGTTAAAAAGGTAAATCATCATTTCTTTTGAAACGGGAAGTTTGCCTTTAAGTTTGTAGATAACCCTATATTGACGCCCCATATAGCGAAACAGTTCGTAAGCTCTTGGGTCGTTTGTTTGCAAGCCCCTTTGTTTGAGTTCTATGTAGGGAGCACAAAATTCTTTGTTGTATTTAATATCGGGGTTTGGTTTTTTATCTTCTGCACTGCATTGCGGAAAATCGTAATTAAGGCATTGCTTAACTCCAGAACACATAGCTAAATGCCCAAGGTTAGGAGGCTCGTTTGCGTATAGCGTTGAGAATAAAAAGAATGCAAGTATAAATGCAAATTGCATGCTTACCTCCCAAGCTCCGCAGAGCGTTTTGTAGCCGCTTCTACCGCAGACATAACTGTTCCCCTAAAAGCTCTATTCTCAAGTTCGTGTATTCCGGCGATTGTTGTTCCTGCCGGGCTGCACACATTTGCTGTGAGCTCTCCGGGATTTGATTTAGAGTTTCTTAACATTTCCATTGAACCTTCTACTGTAGATAAAGTTAAGTTCATTGCCACATTGTAAGGCAAACCCGCTTTAACTCCACCCATTGCAAGTGCTTCTATAAATTGGAAAACAAAAGCTGGACCACTGCCAGAAAGCCCTGTTACCGCATCAATTTGGTTTTCAGAAACTCTAACGGTATTTGCACAAGTGGAGAATAAAAATTCAACCGTTTGCAATATATCTTCTTCAATCCCTTCTTCTTTTACTATGGCAACCATTCCTTTTTTCACAGAAACAGCAATGTTTGGCATTGTGCGGACAATATTCTTTACTTTTAAAGCCGAGCGCAAAGTAGCAAGCGTTACTCCGGCCATAATGGAAACTATAGTAGGATCCTTTCCAGAGGCTTCAATCTCTTTGCTTATGACGGTATGAGCTTTTGCAAATATTTGCGGTTTTATGCACAAAAATACTATATCTGCTTTTGCAAAACCATCCGTTAAAGAAGGCAATCTTGAAGTTTTGCTTTTTCCTGCGGCTTTGTTTGCGCTTTCATCGTTTGGCTCGTAAAAAAATATGGAACTAGTAGGGTAGCCGCTACCAGATAGAGCATTCAAAATTGAGCTGCCCATATTTCCGGTGCCTATAAATAATATGTTTTTGGCAGAAGATTGCATAAATTTTGTTTACTCCTTCATAGCTGCCAAAAAGGTTTCGTTGTTCTTGTGGTTTTTCATTTGCTTTTGGAGTTGCTCCATAATTTCAACAGGAGTATGGTCTTGCAAGAATCTGCGCAAAATCCAAACGTGGCGAAGTTCGGCTTCAGAAATCAAAAGCTCTTCTTTGCGTGTACCAGATTTGAATATGTCTATGGCTGGCCATATACGTTTTTCGGCTATGCGGCGGTCTAGCACTAGTTCCATGTTGCCGGTGCCTTTGAATTCTTCAAATATAACTTCGTCCATGCGGCTTCCAGTTTCTATTAACGCGGTACCTATTATGGTTAGCGAGCCGCCAAACTCAATTTTGCGGGCTGCACCAAAAAAGCGTTTTGGTCTTTGCATTGCCATGGCATCCACACCACCAGAGAGAATTTTGCCAGAGTGGGGAATAACCACGTTGTTTGCTCTTGCAAAGCGAGTTATGGAATCTAAAAGTATAACAACGTCATCACCTTGCTCAACAAGCCTTTTGGCTTTTTCAAGAACCATATCTGCAACTTGGGTGTGGCGTTCTGGAGGTTCGTCAAATGTTGAAGCCAGAACTTCGCCTTTTACATTCCTGCGCATATCAGTTACTTCTTCGGGGCGCTCGTCTATCAGCAAAACCATAAGTTTTATTTCTGGATGATTTTTGCTTATGGCATTTGCAATGTGCTGCAAAAGAACTGTTTTACCTGTTCGCGGCGGTGCAAGTATAACTCCGCGTTGCCCTTTGCCTATGGGTGTGAACAAGTTCATTATTCTGGTTGAAAGCTCGTTTGTTTCGTATTCCAAATTTATTCTTTGAAATGGATGCAAGGGAGTTAAGTGCTCAAAAGCAACACGTTTTTTGGCGTGTTCAGGTTCCTTGTAGTTTATTGTTTCTATGCAGGTGAGAGCAAAATATTTTTCTTTTTCTTTTGGGGCGCGAACCTGGCCTGTTATGGTGTCGCCTGTTTTGAGTTCGTAGAATCTTATTAGAGTTGGGCTAACGTAAATGTCGTCTTGTCCGGATAAATAGTTGTGGTCTGAGTTCCGCAAAAAACCATATCCTTCATTTATTATTTCCAAAACTCCTTCCGAGTAAATGGGCATTCCTTCTTCGGCTGCGGCTTTTGCCTCTAAAATGCGGTAGATTATGGCTTGCTTGCGCATAACCTTTATATCTGGCAGGTTAAGGTCCCTAGCTTGGGCTTGAAGCTCAGGCATGTTTATAGCACGCAAAGCAGTCCATTCCTTGCGAGCTTTATCTATGGATTCTTTGTCTATTTTTGGAATATCTTCTGGAGAAATTTCTTCTACGTAAGGGCGGAACCTGTTGTTGTTTTTGTTGCGATTTTGGTTTTGGTTGTTGTTATACCTATTGTTATTGTTATTGTTGTTGTTGTTGTTTTGGAATTGCTGTTTTCTGTTGTTATTGTTACCGTTGTTTCCATAATTTCTTTGCTGCAAACGGTTTTGGTAGCCTCCTGCGCCATTCTGTGGATCCGTTGCCTGCTCTGCATTTTGAGGTTGCATTATTATTGGAGGAGGAATGTCTGGTACCATAACGCCTAACGGTAGCATGGTTTCTGGTGCATGCATAGATGGAGCTGCTTGTTCAGGCTCGGCATACTGTTCAGGGGCTGGCTCTGAATTACTGACAGATTTGCTTTTGCGGGTATTTTTAATGCCAAGGTTTTCCAGCATTTCCTTGGTTTCGGATGGAAGCTCTGCATTTTGAGGAACTTCATCGGACAATAGCTGTTTAGAACGAGGTGCCAAAGGTATAACTCCTTTTTTGAATTTTAATCTAAAATATGCTTTACGCAAAGGGAATATGCAAGCATATTTAGTTGAATTCCCTTAATTGCTAGTAAATATAGAAAAAAATTAGTGGGTTGTCAAGGGATATTCCTCATAACTACTAGCTTATTCCCAGAAATCGGAAAAAAATAACGGGGAAAAATCCAGAAAAGTGAATTTTGCCTATAAATCATTAAAAAACATCTATAAATGTTTCCCCAGATGACCGGTATACTTATTTGCAAATAAAAGTTTACATTTTACAATAAGTAGAAATCAGACTTACTTGCTGTTAAGTGATGAACCTATTTTTTTGTTTATTTTCTATCTTGATTTATATGAAAAAAATATTAGGACTTGATTTAGGAACAAATAGCATTGGGTGGGCGCTGGTAGCTCCTGATGAACAAAAGGTTTGTGGAATTGGTGATCGAATTATACCGATGGGTACAGATAAGCAAGACTACGAAAAAGGAGTTGGCATAACTAAAAATGCTAAACGCAGAGAAAAACGTACCACTCGAAAAATGAGTAAAAGGTATAAATTAAGAAGAAACAAATTACTTTTTATTTTGCATACATTGGGAATGTTGCCGGATAAATTTCAGTTTAAAACACTTTCCGAAAATATTTTACTTGACAAACATATTCAAGGTATTCCTATTCCTGAAAAATTACAAGAATTAGAATTGCTCCCAATCAAAAAAGGAACTTTACAGTTAGATTCTTCAGAGCAGTATGAGCTATGTGTCAAAGCATTAAGA
>Ga0182472_107364_pt1 | contig 11406 bp, 15 predicted proteins | sample TergutNc150P3_FD_120804 | JGI IMG/M metagenome (GOLD analysis project Ga0182472, IMG submission 120804)
ATCACGCACAAGATTTATGCGATTATTGCTGTTTTCTTCTATTGCCAATATGTTTTCCGTATTCATATAAAATCCCTTGAAAAATTTTTCAGTCCTGCAGGCAACGAATACTGAACAAGTGAGTCTTATTGTTGTAATTCCTAGGCACATTCTCGTAATTGTAAAGCATGCTTCGGCTGTAAGCGTTAGTAGAGGAATACTCAGTAGAAGACCACCACACACCTTCTATATAAAGGTTTCTATACTGATTATCCCACCAATACCCAGCAGGCAAACCAGCAAACCCATAATTGTCTGTGCCTGTTGGTGTTGTTGGGAGATTTGACTGCCATGTATGATTTGCTTTCAATTTTGTTCCTGCTGTTCCTGTTTCTCCCCAAGTGCCTGTTCCACCTGCGGCTATTGCAAGTGCTGCCCATTCTGCATCGCTCGGCAAACGCCAACCAGCAGGAGCAGCTGACAATGCTTGCGCCCAACTATACAACCTTCCTGCATTCGCAAATGGTGGATTATTTCCACCGCCATGATATACACCGCCATTGCCTGCATAATCCAAATTTATAGTCATCCACTTTTTGCCGTCTGGCATACGTTTCCAAGTATAAACTTTTCCATCACGTGCATCTGTAAATGTTCCTTGATTGCTTTGTATATCCGCAGTCTCATAAGCAAAAGTCAAAGTCATTCCATCAATGCTCAAATTGCCATTGTAATTTGTTTCGTTTAATGAAACTACATTTGAGTTCCATCTATAACCTGCATTAGCTGTTAATGTAAATGTTCCAGTTGATATGCCTGCTGGGAAAGTTGCACCTGCTGGTGTCCATTCTATCACAACAGAATAATTATTTGCACCTGCATCATTTTGAGTTGCAGTATTTGGTCTGTTTGCCCCAAATTCTGGAACGGTTATTGTAAGATTTGAAGCAGGCAAAGCCGTCATAGTTCTTGGAAATACTTTTGTTAATGTAATTGAACCGTCTGATTCAGCATTGAAAGTGGTTGGCGGTGCATTATTTATTTTTATTGGTATCGGAAATATAAAGAAAAATCCTGCTTTTGGAATAACTGAAAACATTGCCTCATATTCATTTGTTCCATTCGCTATTGTTCCATCTGGGTTCCAAACTATTTCTCCAACTGTATAATTTGCATTTTCATCAACTATATCTGCTTCAATGGCTTGCGCTGTGCCATTCACAGGCAAAGCAATAGTCAAATTTATTGTGCTTATGTAGTTCCAACCTAGTGGCGGTTCAATTATGCCTCTGTTAATAATTTCAGCAATAATCAAATTCATAAACTCTTCCCAGGGAAGCTTGCAGCCTTTGTTTGCAAATTGTCCATAAACAAAATCAAAAGCATCTCCAAACACAGCCTTAAAGAATAAAGAACTAGGTGCATTTAAATCGCCTTCTTCATCAAATGCTGGAGTTGGTATTCCATTGCCTAGCATTACTTGATTTTCCGTTCCCTGTGGCTGCAAAGCATCAACCGCTTCTTGCAATTCTTTTATGAACTTTGCAATTTTTTCTTTTATCTCTTTGACTGACATTTGATAATTGCTCGCATTTGGTTCTGCAGCTACCAAAATCATTTCTTTTTCAATAGCCTCTTCAATAGTTGCTTTTGGCAAACTGCTGATTTTTGTGCTTATGTTTGTATCCATATTAAGCGCTCTCCAATAATAAAAACTTTCCATCTTCCGTAAAAATCAATTCCCCATACTCTGATAAAATTGCCCGCTTGTTTGGCAAGAGCAAATCTATTTTTATCTCATATTCAAAAACTCCCTCTATAAGGTTAAATGCACCTTCAAGGTTTTCATAGTTTGGGTCATTGCTTTTGAAACTCCAAGCAACCCTAGTGTAAAAATTGTAGAATACAAAATCTGTTTGATTTTCATTTCCATTGTAATTATTCACTGTTATTTGAAAACTGGAAGGCTCACCATTAGCAAGAATAAAAACTATTCTCAAAATAGTCTCACCCCTATCCACATTTTCCTTTACTAAAATCCAAATGCTGCCGTCAAAAAATTGAAACACCTCATTTCTGTTATCAAAAAACTGAAAATAATTTCCTACAAAAGCAGAAATCCCTGCTGCTGAAACAGAATCAAGTCTATTGGAATCTGCTTCTGTTCCATTTGGTGTGAAACACACCAAGCTGCAAAATGGGTGCTCTTGAATTATCTCTGGCTCATTGTCGGTTGTATATCTAATTAAAAATTGTATAATCTCTGAAAATGTGCCAGAGAAATTTTTTGCTATATTATCTCGCAAGTGCCGCCTATAAAGATAATCACTTATATTGTTTTGGCGTGGAACTCCCATTATCTCACCTATATTGTCAAGCTGAACACCCACAGCACTATCTATAAACCAAAGAAGCTCTGCCATTTTTTGCAGAAAGATTTGCATAACTCTGTATTTTTCAGCAAGAACAGAAAATAATTTATCCCAATTTTCTAAATTGCGGTATTGCTGCAACCGAAAATTGTTCTGTATTACCTCTGGGTTTGGCAAATTTTTCATAATTCTCTGCGCTCCCAGAATATGTCATTTATATCCAAAACAAGTCTTTCATTTTCTTCAACTGAAATTTCTTTATGCCATTCTGTTTCTCCTTTTCTACGAACATTGCACCAAGCAGCACCAAAACCTGGATATGAATACAAAACCTTTAAAAATTTGTTTGCTGCCAAAAGCCCAGATATTTGAATTGCACCTTGCAAAAATTCTATGAAATGCTTTCCAATAATGCTCTCATAATTCGCTATGGTTGCCTCATTTGCATTGTATGAGAAATAAACTATCAATTCTATATCTACATTCACAGGACGGTCAAACCAAAGCTCTTCCCTTGTTTGCTCATAATAACCGCCAACTGAATCATCAGAGGTTTTAATTGCAGGTATTCCTGCCGCTTTTGTTCTTGCAATAGTTGCAAGTATATCTGAATCGCTGCCACCCTCTACCAAAATATGTATATAGCCTTGCCCTTGCTTAACTCTTGCAAATGTCACATCTGCAACATTATATAAATTAAATTCAATGGCATTGAATGTAGCCAAGCCGTTTATTTGCTGCTTTGCCATTCTTTTATGAAGCTCTGAATTTGTCTCACGCAATCTGCCTTTGAATGAAATTTCTGGGTTGTATGCTTTTAGAATTTCATCAACTGGTTTCATTATTCTGTTAAGCCTGCCAATATCAACTGCATCTGGTGTAGGGTCATTTCTAAATACATTTATATTCTTAGCCAAAATCAAATGAGAAAATCCTATCCATGTAGTATCTGAAAAAGATACAGGGGAATTAGCAGTTATTTCAAGAATAGGTCTGCCATTGAAATCAAAGTTAATGGCAGGTGGGTTTCCTGCACTATGAAGTGTGCATTCATATCCTCTTTTTTCCATTGCAGCTTTCAAAAGGTCTAATGCTTCTGTTTCCCTTTCTTCACTAAAAATAATCAAAGGCAAATTGTCATCAAGCTGAAACATTCTTTCATTTGTGAAATCTGCATCGGCTTGAATAAACATTTTAATTATGCCTTGTTTATTCAAAACATAATTATCCCTAGTTAAAAAAATCCAGCCTTCTCTTTCACTTGCTACTTCAAATCCTGCATCCAAAGCAATATCTTCTGCGGAAATATAATAGAGCAGAATTTGTGCGCTTGCTATTTGGTGCTGATACCTTAATAGATTTTTCTGGTCTGCAAGAAAATCAAGGCTCATATCAGTAGCAGTTGATGGACTGCTTGCCATATAAACATCATGGATAGCTTGCCACAAAAAACTTTCTTTTGTGGAAATTATATCAATTAGTTGCCCGCTTGGGCTTGCGCTGTCTGTGTTTATATCATGCCAACGCTGGCGAAAAAGAGCAACTGTATCATCTCTGCATTGCTGAAATGATTTGCCCTTAAATCCGTTTGAAGTTATTACACCTGTTGCCATTGAGTGTTTTCCAAGTGTTTAAAGGTTAAAGGTTATTGCCGCCTGGTGTGCTTACTGCCAAACCCGTATCAAAAATCCATTCACGTGCCCCCATAGTATCACCATAATCAACGTCTGGGTCTCTGCGTATCCAAGCCGAAGTAGCTGTGAATAATGCAGTGCCAGAAAAATCTTTTATGGTTAAAGGCAAAATTCCCTTGTTGCTTTCTTGGTCTGCATAAGCTAAACCTGCCAAAGAAACATTCGCTGGTGCAGTCTGTTTCAAAACCAAATGCACTTCATAGGAATATGAATTTTTATTTACGCGGTCTATGCTGCCGTCTGCACCTTTATGCTTTTCAAACTTATCACCCTCTGGGGTAATTGTTATGAAAGAACCATCCATGTAGCCAGAGAGCGCAAGAACTCCAAATGTGACAATGACTTTTTTGGGGTCATAGGTTCTAACTTCGCTTGTTATAGTATTTGCCATATTTCCTCCTTAAAGTGTTATTTTTCCATTTATGGTTGTTGCGTAAATAGCACCTTGAACTGCTGCACTGAAATTTATATCGGGCAAATGCCTTTTTCCTACAAGTGCTTTTGGTATGTCTGCAAATAGCGGTGAAGAAATTTCTATTGTGTTGCCTTGAATAATTCCTTTTTTTGCACCGTCTTGTAAAATGCTGCCAACTTCACTATGAATTATTTGAATGCCTACATCATCAAAAGGAATTTTTCTGGCTTGAACCAATTTGGTATAAATAGCTTCCTGCAAACGAATTCTAATCCAATCAATTCCAATTTCCACATCTATCCACTCACCACTTGTGCATTTGCCTTCTTCCGTTATGCTTTGTCCATAAATATCATGGTAAATGTTAGCCCAATTTCCCTCTCTTGTGATATTTGAGAAATCGCCGCTAGTCGCTTTGGTGGGTGTTATGGTTGCCAAGCGTTTGTAAGCCCATGTAGAGCTTCCAGGGTCAAATGGAGCGCCCTCACCAACCCATGCTGCCCAATTCCACTCACCCGCCTGTGCAGCCATTACAACGCACTTTGTAAAGCTCCCCCAAAGTTTAGCAAGAGAGTTTGCAGAGTTTGAAAATAAATTGGCATTATTTGTTGGTGAGCAGAATAAAATGCGTTCCGTTTCATCTGCGAATTGCGGCAAAGCTCTGTATCTGCCTCCAACTACTGCTTCCGTTTCTGGTATTGCAAAAGCAGGAACAATGAAATAAAAATCGCTGTCTTGATGCGCAAAGCCTTCAAGGTTTTCAGTCAAATCAGCAGCACTGCCATGTATTATTCTTCCAACCTGCAATTTTTTTACTTTTGTAGGTTGTGCCAAAATTGCCTGTGCAGCTTTATAGAAATCTGTATCAGCTACAGATTTTCCTGCTGTGCCTTTTGGGAATGCTTCAAGAATTTCCCCAGTGGTGGAGAAAGTTTTTGACTGCCCCTCATCAAGAACAGAATCCCAATTATCATCCCAAGAGGTTTCATCAGCCTCAAAAGGAATTAAAGGAACTCCGAAACTTTTTTGCGACAATGTTGCAGTTTCTTTTGAAATGCGGACATTGACTATTCTATCTAAATCACTCATATTATTTCTCCATTTGGGTTTGTGAAAGTTGAATTCAAATCTATGGTTTCAATAGGCGGTATCTCTGTTTTCCATTTAATGCCTAAAAGCAAAACCAATCGCAATGTATAAGTGCGCCTATAATCAGCGCCATTTGTATCTAATTGCAAATTTACCTGTTGCGAACTTAAAATTGAAAGTGCCTCTGCATCACTTTTTTCAAATCGGTCAAAAACATTATCTTCCAAATTGGCAAGCAGCTTCATAAATTCACCGCTGCTATCCTGTTTGCCGTCTGCACTATCCAAAAAATAAACAAGGGCTTCTACTCTATGCTCTGAAATTTTATCTACATTCAAAATGTCATCACCCATTTTCGGTTCTGTTTTATTCATGCTCCCAATGTTGCCATAAATCTGCAAAGGGTCAATCACAACCACAGCAGAACTAGGCAAAGCCGCTTTCTGCTCTGACAAAACCACATCAAATGCAATGCCTGTTTTCTTAATCCAGTCTCTTAATTTTTTAAATATGGTTTTTCTCATTTCATTCATACATTGCCCCCAACTTTGCCTAATTCTTCCAAACCTAAATACTTGGTATGTGGAATTAAATAAGGTCTAGGCTCTTTTGTCATTACTCTGAAATACTTGTCTAACCAAAAAACCAAATCACCAGAATTTTCTTTTTCTGCATTGGCTGTGTTTAAATTTTCAGTTGTGTATATCACTATTGCAGACATTCCTTGCTGCCACCCTGGTGGTGCTTGTTTTGTTTCGCTTGGCATATAGCTCTGCACATCTGCTTGAATTGTCATTTCTTCCCTTTCCGCTTCTTGCCAAATTCCCTCTACATAACTGCCATTGGCAGAGCGCAAAATTTTTGTTGGTCTGGGTAATAATACACTCATTTATTATTCCCTCCAAATCTCAACGCTTTGCCTAAGTTTGCCTGTATCTATAAGAGGTCTGGCACTCTTTTTTCTTTTTATGGTCTCAATGCTATTTTTTACCCAATCGCCGTCTTTGATTTGGTTCATTACTTCACCTTGAAATATAATCGCTGCAAATTCCAAAGATTTTGCATGTTTGCCCTCTTTGAATTTTTCTATGCTTGATTTTAAAACATCTTTCATGCCTGTTTTGAAAACACTCCAAGCTGTTCTAAAAAATGGTCTTGGTGGGATTTTCCCAGGAACACCAAACTCATTCCACATTGCCACATCTGCAACTACTACATCTTGATTTTCGGGATAAGGTGAAGAGGGTCTGGAATAGCCAACCTTGACTTCATCTCTGAACATATTTTCATATTCTTTCAAACTCTTTAAGAAATTTTTGCTAATGATTTGCTTCATGCTCTCCCCGCAGCAACGCCAATAAAAATGTTATTGCTTGATATGAGTTCCCAAAGCATCGCACCCCATTTAGTTTTTGTCAAACTAACTTTTGAATTATATCCAGTTTCAATACTTTCACCATTTGCAGCGAATGAAATTGATAAATCACCTTCTTTTAAATTTGAAATCGCTCCCGCTATAGGAACTTCAACACCTGCAATGGTTATTTTTCCACTGCCAGAGTCCATTGCTTCTGTTAAATAAGGTTGCATCAAATGAAGAGTTCCCAAAGCAATGCCATAATTTTGCATGCTTGCTCTTACTTTGGAAGAAAAAAGTGTGCTTGACATCTCCATGAAATTGTCAAGCAATGGAGAATTTGCCGCCTTTTCATAAAGAGAGGCGACCCATTCTTTTACACTTTTATTCTCTGCCATTTTTCAGCAACCTACTATGAGCCTTGATAATTATTGATTTTATCTATTTGCTTTGTAAGAGCTAAACGAACACTATCACGTGCTTCACCTTCTTTCCAAGCCTCCAAAGTTTTTAAATCAACCGTATTAGCAATGAGCTTTTCAGCTTCATCAGCATCAAGGTCTGTTAAATTTTTTGCAGGTTTGACGACTTTGGCTTTGCCTTTATTGTCAAATTCCGTTTTTGATGCCCAAATGACAACCTTGTTATTGCTTTTAAGAAATTCAAGCTCTGTTTGCACAGTCTTGTAAGTTTCTTCATCCATCTGGTTGCCACCAGGCATTAAAGTTGTGACAACGCTCTTGGAATGAACTCCAATAATGCTGTCTGTTTTGTTTTCTATAATCATAGTGTTTTCCTCCGTTTGGTGATTATATTCCATCAACTTGAATTGTAGCCATTGGGTAATAGTTTATTACACCGCCATAAGTTGCTTGACAAATAACCTTGAAATCCAATCCCTCTTGCTGCGGTGCAAATTGCTCAAATGGAATTAAAATTTCATTAGTCACATGCGTTTCATCTTTTGTATAGAACATAACGCTATCAGTGCCGTTTTCTCCTGCACCTTTTAATTCAGCAACCCAATCAATAGTTGTTAGCTGCAAATAGTTTCTCTTTATCCAAGCCAAAAGAGTTTCACCTTGCAAACCTGTGGAATATGGTGTAAAGGCTAAATGATTATATTGAGCAATAGGCAAAATCATTGTGTTTGGCATCTCAACGCCATTTGTGGTATCCACAATTTGCGTTATAGCCGCTTGAATATCTGCCAAAATTGCCTCTGCTGTTTTTCCTGCCCATTTTTTTGCACTAGCAGAAGCACCAGAAGGAACACTCTTTTGAATACCAGGATAATTTATGAAGCCCTGCATTTGCCATTCTCTATCACCAAACCAAGAAAGTTTGTTTATTTTTGTTTCTACAACCTGCCTAGCTGCCAATGCTTTGCGAGCATTCAAATTATTTCCTGCTTTCATAGCTCTGCGAATTTCTTTAAGTGAATAGCCATAAGAATCACCTATATCCCTAACAGGCACTCGGTTTTCTTTGCCATAAACATCCACACGTGGATAATCTTTGGCATAATCAGATACTATTTTTGCTTGACCCACTCTATCAAAGCCGCGCCAAGTTATTGTATCTGCACCAGAATCTTGCGGAGTTGGCACAGGTATCAACTGCGTGGCTTTTAGTTGTGGGTATCTGGCATCATAAGTTTGAGCCTTTACTGCATCCAACTCGGAAGCAAAAAATGCGCTCTCATTAGCATCCAGTTTGAGTTCATCCGTTTTCCTTGTCATTTTAAACCTCCTTTGTTGTTATGATTGCAGGAATTGTGAATAGCGGAACTAAAATTGTTTCACCAAAATAAACAGAATCGCCTTGCGTGAATAAATCAGTATCAAGGTCAAAAGCAGAATTTGCCAAATTGACAACTTTTCCTTCTGCATTAAAGCCAACTTTATTGAAGGCTTCTATTTCTTCATTGGCAACCGCCCAGATTTTTCCCTTTGCCACTATTGAGCAAAGTTTGTCTGTTTGCTGTGGCTGTGCATCTGGTGAAGAAGCTATGCCGAAATAAGTATCACCATTTTGAGGCAATAAATGAGGTGTTTTGTTTCCTGGTGTAAGGAACAAAGTTCTGCCACTTATTCTTTCACCTTCCACTATGGGGCAAGTGAGAATTTGAGCAGCTTGTTGCCCTGCATCTACAACCCTCCCAGGTATTGCATCTGGTTCATCTCTATAATTCATTTATAGTTCCTCCAAAATTTTGCCGCCTTTGACATTCACTATGCAGCGCATAATTTTATCTCCATTTGGCGTTGTTTCAACTTTTGAATCAAAAGGCAAAAGAGCATCACCAAATGCGAATGTTCCTTCATTTGATATTATGCCTTCATCAGATATTTCCAATTCATTATCAGCATTTGTTGCCTCTTCAACCCTAGCCCAAATAATGCCCTCTTGCATAACAGATAAGCGATTTGTTTCTTTTCTTTCTCCGTCAAGCTGTGAAAACATTGCTATGCCAAGAAACACATTATTTGCGCTCGGTGTATTCACAAAGGTTTTTTCAGCAGGGTTGTAAAAAACTGCATCACCAGCTTTCACATTTGAATTATTCACAGGCACGTCTATTTTGTTTCTAAAATTGACATCAAACAAACCTGCAAAAGCTGCTTTGCTTTCTAAATCATAATTCATGCTGCACCTCCATAAATCAAAAGCGGAACAATGTCATTGGCATCGCCGTTTTCAAGAAAAATTGCATTCAGCTTTTTGTCTGCTGTTTTAATTCCTATTTTTCCTTCACTATCTGCATAGGCTTTGTTGCCAACCTGCACACTCTCACTAACTTTAACAGCCACAACTCCGCTAATGCAAACAGGAACAGGAACTTTTGGAAGCCATTGGTCTGCTGGTGCTGAATCATGCGTTGATAGCATAATGCCTATAAAACGACCTCTATCATTGAAAGCCCTTCCAGGTTTTACATTATTCAAGTTCGCACTATTGAAAGTGGCTGTGAAATGAGTGTGAGCATCAGCGAGCCTGCCATTTATGAAATTTTGGCTATCCATGCTTTTACCCTCCCTTGCGGTAGCTATCTATCATTCTTTTTCTAGCCGCTTCTGGGTCTGCTTTCTTTTCAGTGCTATCTGTTTTGTTGGCAGGGTTGTCTATCCCATCCACTTTTTTGCCTGCCTCTATATCAGCATTTTTCTTTTTCTCTGCTGTGGCTATTTCAACTGTGGAATCAAATCGGGCATTTATGTAATCATCACTTTTTCCATCTGCCTTGAAATTTTTGTCAAGTTTGGATATAAGTGCGATTTTTATTTCCTTTTCTGTGGCATCTGCCTTCAAATCCTCAATACCCCATTCATTTACAAGGTTGCGCAAAGTGCTCAACTTGTATGCCATGTTATGTATTTCGCTGGGGAAGCTATCCTGCAAAGATTTTAATTCGGAGGCAAGAGAATCACACTTTGCCTGCAAAGCATCTTTCTCTCCTTTGGTTTTTTCCATCGCTGCATTAGCTGCTATCAACTCCTTTTCCTTGCTATCAAGTTTCGCCTGCATATCTGCAAACATTTTGATAGTATCAGCATTGGAATTGCTTGAATCTTCTTTTGGTGTTGTCATATCCTTTTCTCCATTGTTGGTTGTTGAAACAAGTTTTTCAAATTCTGTTTGAGCTTCATCAAACTTTAACGCCTCTTCAATGCCGTCAAGTTTAATCATCAAATTTTCATCACCTCTTGGCTTTCTACAAAGTGCCACGTGATTATATTTTATGTTTGTTTGAATAGTATCATATTTCATTCCAAGAAAAACGCCGTCTGCTTTTATATCATCGCTTTTATATCCACAGGAAAGAAATTTGAAGCCTTTCGCCAAAGCCGCTTTAACTGCATCTTTGTTTGTTATGTGCAAATCTGCATATACTCTGGGGTCATTGTCATAGTGTGAAATGTTCCCGATTATCCTGCCAACCTCATATTGTTTTTCATTTTCTTGATTTACTATTTCATCTGGGTGGGATAAAGTCATTGGCAAATTTTCCAAAGTCTTTAAACTATCCTCTTTAAAAACTTCTTCATAGGGTCTTAATTCATGCGTTGTTCCATTTTCTTTTGGATAAACATAAACGCCTATTGATGTAATCGGAGCATGAGCGATGAAAGTTCCATCTTCCTTCCATTGGATTTTTTTCGCATTCTTTAAATAGAGTTCATCTTTTCTTGAATCGTTTTTCATATGGCGAGCCACTCCTTCAATGTTTTAAGACTTACACGCCTATCTCGGTTGGCACCGCCTTCACTCTTCAATAAGTAAAGCATATCATCTTCGTTTAATTCATTAACGAAAATTTCCTCTTTTAAAAGAAGCGTTGAATAATGCGGTCTTGGTTCTGCCATTGAAATTCTCCAAAAGTTTGAATGCTGTTTTTGCCTTTTGGAGGGATGCTAATTCCGTTCGCGGGTTTCACTATCCAAATACAAGGATAATATACAGAATTGAAAAGCTGCAATGCAGAAAAATCAGCATTTG
>Ga0182472_107365_pt1 | contig 11400 bp, 9 predicted proteins | sample TergutNc150P3_FD_120804 | JGI IMG/M metagenome (GOLD analysis project Ga0182472, IMG submission 120804)
ACATTGTCTATAATGGAGCGGCAAATTCCAGCTATTATATCTTCTGGTTTTTTGCCATCTCTTTGCTCCGTTATTATGGAACTGTTCATAAACACCGTGCAACGGCTGCCGAGCTTTGATGGATTTTTAGAGCGAAAAGCCATTTCTGCTATTTGCTCCATTTTAATGCCAAGGCTGCGGGCATAGGTTTCTATAAAAGAGCCGCACCCGCTTGAACAAGCCTCATTCAAAATTATGCCCGTAACCACGCCACCAGCCACAGAAATGGCTTTCATATCTTGACCGCCAATATCCAATATAAAACTAACATCATCGCACACTTTTTTGGCAGCCTTTGCATGAGCCACCGTTTCAACGGTGTGGTAATCGGCGTGAAGCGCGCGATAAAACAGCAGTTCGCCATATCCTGTTGTTCCAACACCCAAAATGTCAAGCGTTGCTCCCGCTTCTTTATAGCGTTCATTCAATTGGATAAGCGCACTTTTAAGCACAACAAGGGGGTCGCCCTGATTGCCAGAATAAAAACTATCTATAATCTCATCTTCTTCATTCAACAGTACGAATTTTGTTGTTGTGCTGCCAGCATCTATGCCCAGATATGCACGCACAGTTTCTCCCTTTTTTGGCACGGGGTAGTTTCCATCAAAGAGTGGATGCTTGTGTGCAAATTCACTTTTTTCTTTTTCGCTTTTAAAAAATGGCGGAGCAGTTTCATCATCGCTTTTGCTTTTTTTGTTTTCGGAAAAATGTTCAAGGGCGTGCAAACTTTTTTCTTTGTTATAGTTGCAGTTTTTGCCTTTGTATATTGCGCCAGCAGAAAGAGCAGCACCCCAGGCAACCAAAATTTCGGAATGCTCTGGCACCAAAACCTGCGAACTTAAAATTCCAAGGCGTTGCTGAAACACCCCAACAAGCGAGGGGTTAAAAGTCAAAGGACCGCCTTCAAAAAGCACGGGCGGTTTAATTTCCATTCCCTGAGCAAGCCCGCCTATTGTCTGTTTTGCAATGGCATGAAAACTGGAAATCGCAATATCTTCTTTGGCAACTCCTTGGTTCAAAAGAGGCTGAATATCTGTTTTGGCAAAAACACCGCACCTGCCAGAAATTTCGTACACCTTTTCACCTCTGGATGCGTAGTTCTCAAATTCTTCAGTTTTTATCTTCAAAAGTTCTGCAATCTGGTCTATAAAGGCTCCTGTTCCGCCTGCGCACACTCCGTTCATTCGCATGTCGCTTGCGAGCAGTTTGCCTGTTGTTTTGTCTTTTTCAAAAAATATAACCTTTGCGTCTTGCCCGCCTAGTTCTATTGCAACCCTGGTTTCGGGGTACATTTCTCGCACTGCCAAAGCATTTGCAACAACTTCTTGAACAAAAAAAGAACCTGTTTTTTCTGCAAAAGGCTGCCCACCGGAACCGCAAAAAGAAACCACAAAATTGTTCTCAAATAAATTATGGGCTTCTATCAAAAGCTCGCGAACTGTTTTTGCCTGCATTGCATTATGCCTTTGATAGCGGCTGTGCAAAAGTTTCCCAGTTCCTGGCTCTACAATAGCAATTTTAACGGTGGTTGAACCTACATCAACGCCAATCCATAAATCGCTATTAGACATATTTTCTCCAAAGGTTTTTTTTCTCTAAAAATACATCGTAAAGAACAGCGAACAAAATGGCAAAAAACACCGCTGCTGCACCTCCAGCCAAAATAATCATTTTTCTTTTTGGCTTGGATTTATCAATTGGTTTCATAGGTAAGTCTATAACATCTAAAACGGGTATATCACGCGCTTCGTCAATTTTTGCAATTTCAAATTGCTTTTGCAACTGTATCATAATCTCTTGATTCATAAGAACATCTCTTTGCAAGCGCGCATCTTCCAATTCATCTGCGGGGTCCACGCGAAGCCTGTTTCGTTGCCTGAACCTGCGAAGGCTCTCTTCTGCTTCTTTAAGGTTGTCTTTTACCTCTAAAAGCCTTTCTTCCGTGAATTTTCGATTTTCCGATGCTTTAAAGTGCATTTTATTTTTCAAAATATCGTTTAACTGGTTATATATAAAGTTGTTCACATCAAAAGAAACCTGAGGGTCTTCAAATTCTGTGGAAAGCTTTATTACCCCGCTTTTTTTATCTTGCGAAAAAACTATGTATTTGCCTTTTTTAAGAGTTGCAAGCATTCCATATTCCAGCTTGAGTTGCCAGTTTTCTTTTGTGGTATCTGGTTTTATTTTCCAAAGAGTCAGCAAATCAACGCTCCATTTTTCTGCTAAAATGGACTGAAGCATATTGTTAGATAAAATTATATCTTGTAAATAAGCAGAAGGGTCGTCTCCTCCTTTGGCATTAGAAACTCCGGCAAGTACTGCTAACGCATTAAGCCCACTGCTTTGTGTGCCTCCAGAAGTTTGATAGATGATTTTTGCCTCTGTTAAATAAAAAGGCGTAGATAAAAGCGCAAAAGCAAAAACCATTCCTGTAACAAACACAAAAACAAAAGCCGCCAAAACCTTGTGTTTCAAGGTTCGCTTTACTATTGAAAACATCAATTCCAACAAGTCAATTTCTTCTTCAGTTTCTGATGGCATAGGGTAGAATATAGTAAGATAGCGAGCCACAATAGCAGGGTCAAGCCTTTTTTAAAATTTTCTACATTACTTCCCTATGCAATTGCCAAAATATAAAAAGAAGAAGAGGGTAAAACTCAAAAAGTGTCAAGAGCCTGGTTGCGGACGTGAGTTTTGGGGGCATCCAATAGCGAAATATTGTGAGCTTCACAGAGATATAAAAGCTAGGCAAAAACCTAAAAAAACGCCAGATAGCCTTGAGATGCGCAATATGGTTTTTAAGCATGGGTATAGCGAAACCATTGACATTCAATTCAAGTGCTGCCTTCCGGGTTGCGAAAATATTTTCATAGTCAAAATGTTTCCGAAACAATTTATTTATCCACGTTTCTGCCTTGAACATAGGAACGATTTCAAGCGGAACAACTATTTGAGAATGCAAAAAAAGAAAGTTGCATCATGAGAGCACTATCTATAATTGCTCTATTTTTCGTAGCGGCAGCGGCTCAGGTCTATCCTACTTACAACCTAGACCGACCATATACGCTTCGTACTTTGGAATACTCTCCATTGCTCAGTCGCTACCATGCCATTACTGTAGGGGAGGCTCCTCAAACTTTTTTTTATCCGCAAATAGATTCATCGTTTAGGCAAAGCGGGGAGCCTTTTGCCTTGCATATAAAGCCCCTTTTTGCTTGGGATATTCGTGGCGGCAAAGACTTTGCAGATACTATAAACGGTTACGAAGGCGGAGTGTTTTTAAGCGGCTATATTGACTCTGCGGAATTCTGGTTAGATGCGAGAATTTTTAGCGAGGCACATTCAAATGATAATACAACAGAATGGAAATCTTGGGACAGGGAATTTTTAGAAGCACAGGGAAATAAAGATATAGAAGGTGAAGTTAAATATTCTAGCTATGCTAGGTATCGAGGGAATTTTGCACTACGCCTCGGTTGGGCGGCACTCTCTTTTGCGCGTGATGCCAGACACTTTGGACCTGGCTATTACAACAATTTGACATTAAACCAAGCCGCCGTGCCTTACAATCAGGTTTCGCTTTCAACAAAAATAGGTCCTCTCTCCGTTGTGAGTTTATATGGAGATTTAGACCCCGGTGGTAGTAGCATGGATAAAAAATACAGCCGCAATTTATATGGGCACCGCTACGAATTTGATGTGGGCAACCTAACGCTTGGCATAAGCGAAATTACCGTTGTTTACGACATAAACCCCTATTGGCTTTTTGTTCCCATAGTGCCGCTCTTTGCAGAGAAAGGCAATTACAGCGAAGACCATAACAATGGAGCCATAGCCTTTGACTTTAGCTACAGGTTCCCACTAGGGCTTCGCATTTACTCGGAGTTTTTCCTTGACGACATGGAAAGCCCCTCTAGCCTTATTAGAAACGACAACATAGAAGCAAAATGGGCTTGGATGGCAGGCTTGGAATATGCGGCAAATTTTTGGGGGTGGAAAATGGGTAGCATAGCGGAATATGCAAGAATTGAACCTTACGTATATACGCATTTTAAGCCTTATACCGCTCAAATTGCGCATTTGAATTACCCCATAGGCAGCCAAGCTGGTCCAAACAGCAAAAACATAGACTGGCTTGTTTATGCAAAGCATGCAAAACATTTTCAGGCGCAGTTAAGGCAGAGCTGGTCATGGAAGGGCAGTGATGGTGGCAGTATAGACTCTTTAACACCTGAAAACAATCATTTTTCAACAAAAAAGAGATTTTTAGACGGGGCAAAAATGAATTATTCATTAACTCCAGCAATAGTCTACATGAGTGACCATTATGCAATTAGCGCAGAATACACGTTTTTTGACAAAAATGCCTTCTGTTCAAGAGCAATGGTCTTGTGGTAATTTACTATATTAACCCTACTTGAGGAAATAATAATGACTGAACCTTCGAAGATTTTAATAGTAGATGACTCCAGAGTGTTTCGGAGCATATTGGAAAAAATGATTGCTAACATACCTGGAGTTCAGGTTGTTGGTACTGTAGATAGTGGTTTAGCCGCTATTGAATTTTTAAAGATACGCTCGGCAGATCTAATGACCTTAGATGTTGAAATGCCTGGAATGGACGGACTTGCAACGCTCAAAAAGATGCTTGCAAGCAAAGCTGAGCTTAAATCCACACCCGATGTGTTGATGGTAAGCTCCTTAACCCGCACGGGTTCCGATATTACGCTGAAAGCTCTTGAATGTGGTGCTTTTGACTTTATAGCAAAGCCTGCCCCCGAAGTTCCAAATTCGCAAGAAAGCCTTAGCAGAATGCTTCACACAACCATATCTGCTTGGGTCTCTCGCAAAAATAGAGGAGTGGCTATTCCAACAGCAACTCACGCTGGTGGTGTTAAGCCGCCTACCGCGCCAGGTTCCATAGCTTCTAGTGGTGGTTCTGGTTTTACCTATACTTTGGCAAAACCCTCTGTGCATACAAAACCTATACAGGCAATAGTAATAGGAGTGTCCACTGGAGGTCCAAAATCTCTGGCAGATATGTTGCCAAAACTTTGTTCAATGACAACTCTGCCCATATTGCTTGTGCAGCACATGCCGCCTAACTTCACAAAATCTTTGGCAGATAGCCTTAACGCAAAGTGCGAACATACCGTGATGGAAGGCTTGCCAGGTACTATAGTTGAAGATAAAACAGTTTATATTGCTCCGGGTGGTTGCCACATGGTTGTGCGTACCAAAGGAACACGTTTTGTTTTAGAGAATAATAATGACCCACCAGAAAACGGCTGCCGACCAAGCGTAGATGTTCTGTTCCGTTCAGCAGCTCAAGCTTATCCTGCAGATTCTCTTGTTGGAGTTATATTAACAGGCATGGGCAATGATGGCACACCATCTTTACCGCATTTGAAAAACAAGAATGCTTATCTAATTGCTCAAGACGAAGAATCTTCTGTTGTGTTCGGCATGCCTCGAGCTGCGGCTGCAACAGGCTTATTGGATAAAGTGGCAACTTTAATGCGTGTCCCTGATGCCGTGATGGAACGTGTAAATTTAGGTAGGAAATAAGGAGTAGCTTATGAGTGCATTAATGAGCCATGATGATTACAATGTAATTATCAAATACGTTTTTGATATTTGTGGAATCGTTTTGGGCGATGACAAACAGTATTTGATTGAACAGCGCCTATCTCCTATTTTAGGCGAATTTAACTGTGAAAATTTTTCACAGTTGGCAAGAAAGCTAAGTAAGGGAGAAACTACATTTTTAACTCGTGAAAAAATGTTGAATGCTATGACCACTAACGAAACTTCGTGGTTCAGAGACGAGCATCCTTATGTGACATTCAGAGAAAAAATCATGCCCGATATGATGCAAACCGTTGTACAACGCAAAGAGCGGTCTTGGCAACGTCGTGGTCCAAAAGTTAGAATGTGGAGCGTGGCAGCGAGCACAGGTCAAGAGCCTTATTCCATGGGTATGATTATTGCAGATGTAGTTAGCAACAAGGGCATGGGATTAACTACTATGGATGATTTTGGCATTCTGGGTACAGATATTTCTTCAAAAGTTTTAGCTAAGGCTGTGGAAGGTAAATACGGACCTTTGGAAGTGGCTCGCGGTTTAACATTTGATATGCGCAAAAAATATTTTATACAAGAAGGTGACAATTATATCATAAGTTCTGTAATTCGTAACATTATTGAATTTAAAGCGTTCAATATTCAAGACCAATTCACACAAATAGGTTCTTTTGATGTTATATTTTGCCGCAACATTTTAATTTATTTTACAGATGATGCAAAACGCAAAATACTTTCGCAACTCTATCAAACACTTGCTCCAAATGGCTATTTGCTTTTAGGTTCGGCAGAAAATATGTACAACCTAAACGATGATTTCACAACCGAAAGGTATGGGGCAACCACTGTTTATAGAAAACCAGCGACTACAAATGCAAATACAAGTGCAAGTACACCTTCACCTTTTAATTCGCCTTTTGGTTCGAGTTTCGATCCAGCAGCCGCAGCACCCAACAAGTATATAATCTAAAAGAATTTGAAAGGGACAATTAGCTCAGTTGGTTTAGAGCGCTGCCTTCACACGGCAGAGGTCACAAGTTCAAATCTTGTATTGTCCATTGATTCAAGCATTCATTCTTTGCACGGTGTTTTGGAACCTTGGTTCACTGTGCAATATTTGAACTCCGAACATATTTCAAAAGAAACTCTGAAAAATTCCGATGCCTTGATTATTCGCTCAACCAGAAAATACGGAGCAGAAACATTGCTTGGCACAAAGGTAAAATTTATAGGAACGGTAACTTCTGGTTATGAGCATATAGATACCGAGTTTTGCGAGAAGAACAAAATTTTCTGGGCAAGAGCGCATGGCAGCAATGCAGAGTCTGTTGCAGATTATGTATCTGCTGCTTTGATTGAAATTTCAAAAAAAATAGGTAAACCCTTAAATGAACTTGCGCTCGGAATAGTTGGAGTTGGCGCTGTTGGCTCCCAAGTAAAAAGGAATGCGGAGAGTTTTGGAATGCGGCTCTTTTTATGCGACCCGCCAAAAAATTTAAACGACAATATTTTTGATGCCGACATAATAACGCTCCACACGCCTCTTGAAACAGGAGGGAAATATTCAACCAAGTATCTTGCTAACAGAGAATTTTTCGGCAAAACAAAACAAGGTGCGTGGTTTATAAATGCGGCTCGCGGCGCGGTGTGCAACAGCGAGGCTTTGCGTGAGGCTTTGCAGTCAAAGCATTTGGGTGGCGCGGTTATAGACACTTGGGAAAACGAACCTAACATAGATGCTTCACTTTTACACTTGATTGAAATTGCAACCCCGCACATAGCAGGTCACAGCACAGAAGCAAAAATAAATGCAAACAAAATGATAATAGACTCATTGTTCAATTTTTTTGGAATGGAGTGTGCTATGCGCTTTGATATTTCCAGTGATAAAACTGGCAATTATTCCATTCGTGCAGACGATTTGGCTTTTAGAAAAAATCCAGAGAATTTCACGGAAATAAGAAATGGATATGAAAGAATTTATGTAAATTAACTAATATGATAATAGCTCCTAGTGTTTTAAACGCTAACTTCCTAAATTTGGAAGCAGACATAAAAGCAACCGAAAAAGGTGGTGCAAACTGGATTCATTTGGATATAATGGATGGAAGTTTTGTTCCAAATATTTCCTTTGGTCCCGGCATTGCCGGGCAAATACGCAAGTGCACAAAACTTCCTTTAGATTGCCATTTAATGCTCAACAACCCAGAGCTTCATATAGAAGCATTCGCCCGTGCTGGTGTTCAATATATAACCGTTCATGCAGAAGCAACAAAGCACTTGGATAGATTGTTAAACCAAATAAAGGAACTCGGTTGCAAAGCTGGCGTTGCAATAAACCCTGCCACACCGCTCACTGCCATAGCCGAAGTGTTAGACCTAGCAGATATGGTTTTGATTATGAGCGTGAATCCGGGTTTTGGCGGGCAATCATTAATTCCGTATTGTTTGGAAAAGGTTCGCAATTTGCGTGCTATGAAACCAAATTTGCAAATAGAAATAGACGGTGGCATAAATTTGGAAACTTTGCCCCTAGCTAAAAAAGCTGGTGTTGATGTATTTGTTATAGGCTCTGCCATATTCAGCGCAAAAAACGTTGAAGAAGAAACAAGGAAATTTTTTTCTATATTATAACTTAGTATGTTAATAGAATTGTTAAAAAGCAAAATCCATAGAGCTACAGTAACAGATGCTTGTTTGGATTATGAGGGGTCAATAACAATAGACAGAGAGCTTATGCTGGCGGCTGGGCTTTTTCGGCATGAAAAAGTTCATATACTTAATTTAAACAATGGAGAGCGTTTTGAAACTTATGTAATAGAAGGTAAACAGAAATCCGGCACTATATGCTTAAATGGAGCAGCGGCACGTCTTGTGCAAAAAAATGATCTGGTGATAATAGCTGCTTATGTATCATTAACACCAGAAGAAGCAAAGAGCTGGCAACCCAAGGTTGTAAAAGTTAACGCGAAAAATAGGATTATGAAAGAGAATAGATAGAAGGAAGGTAACTGATAACTAGTAGGGGGAAAAATGAATAATGAGAATTACGAAGATGGTTCTTATTCTGAAATTAAAAACGAATGCGCGCGTATATCTTTGGAAATTACGGAAGCATCTCGTTTGTTTGGTGAGAAACGTACAAGAGAATATCAAAAGCTCTTAAATGAGATTTTGGAATTGAAAGAGCAAGACCCAAATAGCGAGGTATTTGAACTGCATTCGCTTTTGGGATTGATGTTTTTAAGAACAGAGCAGCAAAAAGCAGCCATTGACGAATTTCAGCTTTCGCTGGAAATTGCGCAGGGCAATTCAAGCAATGATATTGCTGGCGTTTGGTACAATATGGGCATTGCCAATATGGAATTGAATCTGTTTGACGAAGCTTATAACTGTTTTGAGTCTTCGCTTGCGCTTCGTCCGCACAATATAAAATGCTTTACCTCTATGGCTGTGGTTAAGCAAATGCAACGTGATTTCAAAAAGTCTTATGAAATTCTTTGCGATGTGCTGAAAAACGAAAATCCGCAAAATTCAGATATAGAAAAGGTTTTCATATCGCTTGGCTACACTCTTTTCCATTCAAAGAATTTAAGCGAAGCAATGGAATGCGCAGACAAAATTTTGCAACAGATAAATAGCAAAAGTGAAAAAGCTTTAAAGTTAAAAGGAACAATTTTCCACGCTCAGGGAAATTACAAAGAAGCTTGGGATAGTTGTGATTTGCTTTTTTCATTTTCGCCAAATTCATCGGAAGCGCATTTGCTTGCCGGTGGGCTTGCCTTTTCGGAAAAAAATTATCGCAAAGCTTTTTCGCATTACAACAAAGCCAGAAAAATAGGGAGAATGTACAGCTTTACGCTTTACAATTCAATAGCGACCATTCTTTCAAAATTGCAAAAATTTCCTTTGGCATTAAAAGTATATCACTACATTTTATCCATAGACCAAAATCCTGCTCACAGAAATTCTGCAAGAAAATCCATAAACTTTTTTGAAAGCATGGCATCGCGCAAACTTTTTGAAAATAAAGAAAATGCGAATCAAAAAGATGATTCCAGATTTAAACTGCCTGCATACAAGGCTTTTGAAGAAGCCTCAAAAATTTTGGATGCTGGCGATTTGGAGAATGCTCTTGATATGCTTCAAAAGGCAAAAGAAGCCGAGGGTGCAGACATAATTTGGGAAATAGAAAATGCCATTGGGCGCATATATCATAAAATGCGCAATTTTTCTGCAGCCATTCCTTGCTTTGAATATGCTATGGAAAAATCAAATAATTCCATTGGCGTTTTGCACAATCTAGCTTCTTCGCTTGCTAGGAATAACGAATACGAAAAGGCTCTTGGCATAACAGACAAGTTGTTGGAAATTCAGCCGGATTCTCAGCCAGCAAAAAAAATGCGCGCTGTTATTTTGGGCAAGCTCGGTAAATATAACGATTCTGCTCAATGCTTAACAGAGTTACTCGAAAGAGAACCAAAAGATTCTTATTCTCTTATATCCATGGGAAGGGTTTGGCAAGAGAAGGGAGATTTTATAAAAGCTCATGAATGTTTTGTGCAGTTGCTTGCAAAAGAACCAGAAAATGAACGCGCAATAATATCCATTGCCATAAATTACAGCAGGGCAGGAAATTTGAAGCAGGCTGTTAATTTCACAAGGTCTTACTTGAGTAAAAATCCGCTTTCGTTTTCGTTGAACTTGACCATGGCGAATATTTTGCGCTTTCACAAAAAATTCAACCATGCAGAAGGCTACTATAAAAAATGCGCTAAAAATTATAACAGAGAAGTTTATGAAGGACTCGCAGATTGTATATGCCAGATGAGGAGGCTCGATGAATCTTTGGTTTATTACAAAAAAATAACAGAGATGGAAAAAGACAATTCGTATGCCATTTCTGCAAAAAAATCCATAGCCTTTATATATAGGCTAAAACAGGATTACGCAAAAGCACTTGATGTTTATAATGAAATAAATTGGGAAGCTGATTATTTCTTTTCCACTTGGAGAAATGTAGCTCTTTGCTATGCCTCTCTTGCAGATAAACAAAAATCTACAACAGGAGCTACAAGGCGTGGCATTAATTATTTTACAAAGGCTTTGAAACTATACGAAACAATAAAAGAAAAGGAAAAGGATAGTCCCAAGCATTGCGCTAGAATAGATTCCCTTGTAGCTGAGTTGTATGCACGTAAAGGTGAATATGCTAAGGCTTGCAAAATATATGAGGTTGCAATGCAAGGTCCTTATTATTTCATAACTTGGAAAACTTATGTGAATTGTCTTATTCTGCAAAATTTTTTCAAAGAGGCTTTGGATACGTGCAATAACATTTTGGAGAGATTTTCCACTGACAACAATAGTCACAAAACTCCAGAAGAATTATATTTGTACAAGAAAAATTTGGAACTAGCCTTGGGTGGAGACTCTCTTGCTACAGAAAAAATTTTGCAAACTGCCTCAGATAAGATAAAGAATAATTCAGACTGGCAAATTTCGGAAACTTAAAAAATGAATACAATAAAAGCCATTTTGCTTTCGCTTGTCTCTTGGGTACTACTCGCATTTTGCTTTCCGCCATATCCACTTGGACCTGGAGCTTTGGTATTTTTGGCTCCGTGGTTTTGTGTTTTAAAAACAGCGAGCAAAAGGGTAGCCTTGACCTCAAGCTACCTCGGTGCTTTTGCATTCAATGCCATTAGCATATATTGGCTTTATCACGTTGGCGATGTTGCACCACCGGCTCTAATTTTTTCTGGACTTTTTTTGAGC
>Ga0182472_103008_pt1 | contig 11392 bp, 13 predicted proteins | sample TergutNc150P3_FD_120804 | JGI IMG/M metagenome (GOLD analysis project Ga0182472, IMG submission 120804)
GTGGTGGGGGGGGGGTGGGGGGGGGGGGGGGGGGGGGGGGGGGGGGGGGGGGGGGGGGGGAGCGCAAAGGAAAGGAAGCGGTTCATATTAAAACGGCAACCTCACAGCTAAGGCGAGCAAGGCAATAACTGCTATTCCAAGGCTTGCGTTTAGCAAAACAGAGGTTTTATCGCGTTTTTTTGCCTCAATGCGACCGTGGCTCCATATAAAATAAATTATGCGCAAATAATAGGTTGCAGAAATAACGGCTAAAACAAAAGCCACTATAGCTATGCCCCACACAATTGGGGTTTCAAAAGACGCATTCACAAGAGATGCAAAAATTCTGAACTTAGCCAAAAAGCCAGCCGCAACCGGCAAGCCGGCTAGCGAAGCCAAGCATACGCTAATGCAGGCACCTAAAAAGGGATTTTTGCGAGCCGCGCCGTGCAAGTCTTCCAAATTATCGTAGCAAGAAGGCATAAGGGCAGAAATTCCTGCTAGCGCGCCAGATGAACCTATTGCGTATGTTAGCAAAAAGTAATAGGAGGAATTCAAATCCATAACCTGCAATTTTGCAAAATACGAATAGCAAAAACCTAGCAAAATAAAACCAGCATTTGCAACCGCGCTAAATGCCAAAATTCGCCTTGCGGAAATTTGAGCGATACCAGTTATTGAGCCAACAACAATGGAAGCCACCCCAAGGCATAAAAACAAAATAGCCTCGCGCGCAACAATGGCATAAGCCGGGCTGCCAAACAAGCCAAGCCACATAGTTCCAAGACCTAGGAACGCACCTATTTTCACAACCGCTGCCATATAGCCAGTGATGGATGCAAGCGCGCCGGTATAGGCATCTGCAACCCAAAAATGCAATGGAAATGCGCCAACCTTAAATAGCAACCCAAGGGTTAGCATAAAAATTGCAGCTTGGTAAAGTGACTCTCTCCCATCTAAAAAGCCGCCGCCTATTAACGTGCTGCCGGTTGCTCCATAAAACAATGCAATTCCATATAAAAACACCGCGCTCAAAGCCGCGCCGCTGATAAAATATTTAAAGGCAGCCTCATTGCTATCTTTTGAATGGCGATTCATCGCAATAAGAGCGTAAATGGGAAAGGAAGCCAACTCCATTCCCAAAAACAAAGGCATAAAATCCTTAGACAAAACCATCAGCATAATGCCACCCGAAGAAAGCATAAGGAGAGAATAAGCCTCTCCGCTTATGGTATCTCTGTTTTTCAAGGTGTTTTGCAAAGAAGCCGTTCCAACCGCTGCGCATAAAATAATTGCATAAAGAAAAATTTCTTTTACGTGATTCAGAGAAAATAAATTCCAAGGGTCTTCTAGCTCGCCAGAAATCAACTTCACAAAAAAAGCAGACGTTGCTAAAAACAGCATATTAATCCAAGGCAAAACCTGATGCTTTCCTTCTTTGCTCAAAAAAGATTCCGCTACAAGCGCAAATATGGAACCCATGCAAAGTACAATTATAGGCAAAAGTATTTTTAAATGGTAAAAAAAAGTTTCATTGAACATCGCCAGCATCCTCCAAAGTATCTTTTTCAAAGCCTTCTAAATACTCTTTAAACTCCTGCATTTCCTGTTCTGTCAAAATGTGATTCGTGCTGGCAGAGCCAAAAGAATTCAATATGGGAGCTGGATGAAGCCCAAAATAAAGTATAAAGAAGATTATAGGAATTGCAGCAGCACCCTCGGAAAAAGAAAGAGAAATGTTTACTCGCCTTGAATTTCCCGGAATAGGTCCAAACAACACGCTTTTAATAAGCCTTAGCATATATGCGGCAGAGCATATAATTCCAACTCCGCCAATAAGAGCAAAAAATGGAAAACTGGAATAGAAAAAACCTTGCAAAATCAAAAATTCTCCCACAAAACCAATCGTGCAGGGAACCGAAATTGCCGCAATGCTCACAAAACCAAAAATTGCTGCATAAATTGGATTTGTGGAAACAAAAGCCCCATACTGATTTAAATTTGAGCTGCCAGTCCATTTTTGCACTATGCCGCTCAAAAAGAAAAGCCCGCCTGCCGTTAAACCGTGCCCCACAAGCATAACGGCAACTCCCGCATCCACAACCCCATTAAAGCAAAACAAACCCGCCACCGCAAGGCTTAAATGCGACATAGAGCTAAATGCCAAAAGTTTTTTCACATTTGTTTGCCTTAGAGCAAGAACCGCGCTGTATATCATTGAGAAAAGCGCAATGGCTATAAAATAAATATCGTAATTTGAACTTTGCAAGGTATTCCAAAAAATTTGAATTACCCAAATCGCAAACCCAAAAACACCAACCTTTGCCATAGCGCCCGAAAGAATTGCCGAAAGCGGATATGGTGCTTCCGAATATGTTATGCCCTGCCAACTGTGAAATGGGAAAATAGGAGTTTTCACGGCAAATGCAAGTGAAAACGCAAAAAGCAAAGTGATTTGAACAGAAAGCGGCAATGTTTTCAAAGTTTCTGCCAAAGCATTTATATTATCACTGCCAGCTTTGAGCATTAAATACCAGGCTCCAAACAGCAAAGGCACAGAACCTATCAAAGTGTAAAGAGTAAACACAAAAACAGCGCGCCGCCTTTTTAAGCCTCCGTGCAAAGCCATTAAAATTGCCGCAGGCAAAACCATAGCCTCAAAGAAAAACAAAAACTGCACTATATTTTGGGCAGATAAAAATGCACCTATAATTGTACCTTCCAGTACAAGCAAGCCTATTGTGAATTTTTTTATTTCAAAACCGGGCATTCCTTTAAAATAAGCATAAGCCAAAAAAGAGAGGAGTGCCGTGAGCCAAGCCATCCAAAGCGAAAGCCCTTGCCCATATAAAGAAAATTCAACATTTATTCCCAAAATGGAAAACCAAGCATAAGAAGGGGTTTGCTGCCCACCGATCACTACAAGCGCAGTTGCCAAAACAAATGGAACCGCCGTGCAAAAAAGCCCAATGCGAAAAGACGAATTCACATCTCTTGAAGATGCGGCAAGCATTAAGCAAGAGAAAGCAAAAGGCAAAATGAGCAAAAACGATATTAACATAGCTTACCTAACAAAAAACACCAACAAGTAAATAAAAAGAACCGAACAAATTACCGAAAGAGAAAGCTGCATTCGCAATTTATTTGCCTGCATTGTTCTAAGCCCCTCCGCGCAAATCATAGGAACAGCACCCATCACTGTCATTGTGATTCTCAAAAATCTATTAACCAAACTCAAAATAAACATAGCTACACGCATAGGCTGGGTTCCAATTGCAAAATGCAAGGAATCAAATGCAAAAGTCCAAATTTTTGCAAAGCCAACCAACTCATTGTGCCCTGTATATCTTGGAATTTTCTTGCTGAAATAAAAAACCGCAAACCCAAGCCCAAACAAGGCTACCAAGCCGCCTATTATCCCAAAAATAATAGAGGAAAGGTGGTTTTCTTCTGCCAGCGCAAAATCTGGAAGACCGGGCCAAATATAACCAGCAAATATGCAGCCTATCACTAAAATCCACATTGGAACTTGCATAACAAGCGGAGATTCGTGTATATGCTCTGCGGTATGCTTATCTCCCCTGAATTTACCCAAAAACACAAGCACCAACAAGCGGGTCATATAAATAGCGGTTAGCAAGGCGGTGAAAAGCGCAATGCCATAGAACAAAGGTCCTAGATATCCGCCATATAATTTTTCCAAAATCAAATCTTTGCTCCAAAAACAGGAAAGCCCCGGCAATCCTATTAAACTTGCCCAAGCAACAAGCATAATTGAGAATGTGGAAGGGAGCTTAAAAGCAAGCCCACCCATTTTGCGAATGTCTTGCTCCCCTCCCAAGGAGTGTATAACCGAGCCAGCAGCCAAGAACAGCGCGGCTTTTGTAAATGCATGTGTGAACACGTGGAAAATTGCCACATCAAATGCACCAACACCCGCAGCCATAAACATAAATCCGAGCTGAGATACCGTGGAATATGCCAGAACTTTTTTAATATCGTGCTGAAGGAGTCCTGCAATCGCAGCCCACAGAGCTGTTGCAATGGCAATCAAAAGCACAAAAAACAATATACCCGGCACAGAAACAAAGAGCTGCGAAAGCCTTGCCACCAAATAAACCCCAGCCGTGACCATTGTAGCCGCATGTATAAGGGCAGAAACCGGAGTTGGACCAGCCATAGCATCTGGGAGCCAGGTTAGCAGGGGTATTTGCGCGCTTTTTGCTGTGCAGGCAAAAAACAAAAAGAAAGCCGCAATTACCAGCCAGCCCGAAGAAATAGGAGCTGTTAAGTCCCCTTGCAATGCTTGGTTTAGGTTTTCATAATTCAAAATGGCAGTTCCGCCTATAACTATCATAGCGAACATACCGAGCAAAAAGCCCACATCACCAATTCTGTTTACCAAAAACGCCTTATTTGCCGCAACGCAGTTGTGCAAATCTTTGTTCCAAAATCCAACGAGCAAATAAGAGCAAAGCCCCACACCTTCCCACCCAAGGAATGTGAACGGCAGTGAATCTGCAAGCACAAGGACTATCATTGAGAACAAAAACAGGTTCAAATAGCTTAAAAAGCGTGTATAACCAGGGTCGCCTTTCATATATCCAAGCGAATAGAGAACTATAAGTGTGGTTATTCCGGTTACGAATAAAAGCATTATTTTTGAAAGGGAATCAAATAAAAAGCCAAAAGACACCTGAACATAGCCTATGGACATCCAATTGCCCAGCGTTTCTGCATAAACTGCACCCCTAGGCATATCGGAGGCAAATATCACCGTTGCCACAAAAGAGCAAAGCGGAAACAGAACTGCAAGCGCCCCTATATATGCCTCAGGCGCAACCTGCTCGCTTTTAACGCGAACCAGAGCTATTGCCCCAAGCGTCAAAGCTCCCAATAAGGGGAAAAATGGGATAATCCATAATGGTATTTGGGTGGTCATGGTAGGAGTAAACTAGAAAAATCTAAATTTATGTAAATTATTTATTGCTATGGAATTCCCCAGAAAATTTTATAAAGATGGCGAATTGCCGTTTTTGTGGCATTATATGATGGCTATTGGAGAGCAGAATTTGCACTCGCAGGTTTTGGAGCCGGAGTCTTTGTTTGAAGGCAGGGGGGAAAAATTGGTATTGGAAATTGGGTGCGGAAAGGGGGCTTTTTTGTGCCAATATGCTTTGGATTTTCCGCAAAATTGTATTTTGGGGGCGGAATGGGATGTTTTTTGCTCAAATTCAACCGCAAAAAAAATAGCAAAGCTAGGGCTTAAAAATGCCGCCGTTATGCGGGGCGATTTGTTTTATTTTTTAAGGGATTTAATGCCAGAAGCCTCCATAGACGAAGTCCTCATGTTTTTTCCAGACCCTTGGCCCAAAAGGCGGCACCATAAAAAACGGTTAATTTTGAAAAAAGGCTTTTTGGAGCAAATTTACAGGGTTTTAAAGCCTGGCAAAAGGCTTTTTCACTGGGCAACCGACCACGAGGAATATAATATGCTTGCACTTGAAGCATTTTGCAATTTCCCAAACGCAAAAATTTTAGAAAAAAACAGTGCAGTGCCAACTTACGGCATAGAAACGGGTTTTGAAAAAAAATATAAGAAAGAGGGCAGAAAAATTTACAGAAGTGTCATAGAATTGTCAAAAACCCTTGACAAATTTTAAAAAAATAGCTATATTTTATATGGATTAATCTATGCATGGGAATATATGAACAAAATCAAATTTATTCTGTTTGGAATCGCAATATCCCTAGTTTTATCTAGTTGCGCAACTAATAAAGTTATGAGGCCAGAAACTCAAGTGGTCATTAAGCAAGAGGAGGAATACCAAGGCTTAAAGCGTAAAGTTGCCATAGCCCGTTTCTCCAACGAAACAGAAGCCGCACGTAGTGCTTTTTACGATATTTCGCGGGACCCTCTTGGCAAACAAGGTATGGAAATCCTCACCACGAGGCTTGCCAAAACTGGCAAATTCATTTTGTTGGAGAGAAACGATTTGGATAAAATTCAAAAAGAACTGGAAGAATTCGGCACCAAAGACGCTTTTCAAAAAGTTGGAGCAGATTTTCTTTTGCTTGGCTCCATAACCGAATACGGCAGAAAAACAACTGGCGAAGAAGGCATAGTTTCAAGAAGCAAAACTCAAACAGTGCAGGCAGGGGTGAGCATACGCTTGGTTGACGTATATACAGGGCAAATAATTTACTCGGAAGAAGCAAAAGGGCAAGCTGAAACCACCAGTTCCACCACGCTTGGATTAGGGGGAACAGCAAATTTCGATGCGACTTTGAGTGATAAAGCCATTTCCGCAGCAATTTCAAAATTGGTGGAAAACATAATAAATAATTGCACAGACAAACCTTGGAGAAGCTTTATACTGAGCAACGACGAAGCCATGTTCATCGCAGGCGGAAAAAGCCAGGGCATAAAAGCTAGTGATATTTTTGAAATAGTCGAAAAGGGCAAACAGGTTAAAAATCCCCAAACAGGAATGATGATGGAACTCCCCGGCAAAGCAGTTGGCAAAATACAAATCATGTCCATTGGCGGAGACCCACAAAACGAATGGTCCACTGCAGCATTTATTGAAGGCGGTTTGCCACAAGGTGCAGATATTAGCAACTTCTACGTACAGGAGATAAGAAAATGAAAAAGATTCTTTTGGCAATTTCGCTCATATTTTTGCTACTCGGATGCTTCGCAGGAAATAAGTCAACCCATGGTGGCATGGAAAACGAGGCTTTCTTGGATATAGTTGGTACCCAGCGGAATTATGCTGGTGGGGTAACAGTTATATTAGACGATAAAACCAGCTTCAATGCAGCGGTTAACGACCCGGCTTCAAACACACCAAGGGGCAAAACTTATGCTATTGAAGCAGGTCAGCGTACTATTGCCATACAATATAACGGCAAAGACCTTTACAGAAAACAAATTTTTGTGTCTGCACAAGAGACAAGGAGAATAGCATTACCATGAATTACTTCAATAAATTCATTTTCGCAAGCCTTTTTGTAGTTGTGGCTGTTTTTGCCCAAGATGGAAACACTCATTTCGGTGTTCATGTTGGACTTGGAATGGCTGGTTTAAATCATCCTGCAGAAGAAGAAGAAGATACTGATGGCGATGGCAAGTTTGTTGTGGCTATAGGCGGTGTTTATTCCATGAAACTCAGCGAGGCTGTTAATTTTGATCCCGAAGCGCTTTTTAGCTATGCTGGAATGCCAGGGCAAAAATCCACTGAAATTCGTTTGGATATTCCAGTTATATTTAAATTCTATCCTCTTGATTATTTCTTTTTGCAAGTTGGTCCTCAGATAAGCCTTTCTCTTTATTACGCAGATGATATTAGTGGAAAGAAATTTAAGTATCGCAATATTTTAGATGTTGGTCCTGTTGTTGGAATTGGCTATCAAATAGATGGAAATTCCACAGTAGATGTTCGTTATTATTACGGAATGACAAAATATTTTGATGGTAAGGTTGCACTTGAACAAAAAGCACAATCTTTTCAGTTATTTGCAGGATACAATTACCTTTTCTAACAGGAGAAACATAAATGTATAAGATATGGTTTTTGCCGATGCTTTTGTTAATCGGTTGCGCAAGTGTGCCTAAATGTCAGTGGGTAGATACAGGAACCCCAACATTTAAATATATAAAAACACAAACAGCAGAGTCTTTGCAGGCTGTAATAGATGCTTATAAGAAAAACGATGATATTATAAACAAATATCCTGAGTACTGCAAGGCAGGCGCAGGATTTTACGGCGAATACGGATTTTTGTTGATGCAAAACGGGCAAAACGATCAAGGTAGAGAACTTATGCGCAAAGAAATTATCCTTTTCCCAGAATCAAAAACTTTTATGCTTAGAGCATTAGGAGAAAAAGAATGAAATACAAACTTATTTTTTTGGTGATTTGCTCGGCTTTCTTATCTTTTGGCTGTTCTGCCAGCAAACCGCCAAAGATAGCCGTTTATCCTGAAAGTGGCGAATTTAAAAAAGAGCGACCCCTTACATTCTTGATTATGCCACCTATAAATAAAACAAATAGCGTGGATGCTAAAGATTTGTTCTACGCAAAAATGGCAGGTCCCATTTATGGCGATGGTTATTATGTTTTCCCTCCAACGCTTGCAATGGAACTTATGAAACACGAAAGCATTTACGATGCTGAGGTTTTTCTAGATGCTCCTTTGAATAAATTTGAAGAACTTTTGGGGGCAGATGCCGTGCTTTTCACCATAATATACGATACGGATAAATCCAAACTTCGCAGAGAAGCAATGGTTGACATTGAGTTCATAATAAAGTCCACGGTTACAAATAAGGAACTTTATAGAATAAGAGGAAAATATATTTTGGATAAGTCCACATACACTCTTGACGAATTGAATAAAGATATGAAAAACCAAGAGCCAGCTGCTCAAGCCGGAGCGATAGTGTATTATGGAGTTTGTTTTTTAGTAGATTTAGTCCGAACAATTTTCCAAGAAGAAGCTGATGTTTCTGGAAAAGTATCCGGGATTGCTTTGGGTGGGTTGCCACGTGGAGTTTATCCTACTTCGCAGCCAATCGTAGGAGTTTATAAATCTTTTGAAGCAAGGGAATTGGAAAAAAATGGTTCAATCACGGTAAATTACAGAAAATTTAAGGAGAAGAAAAAATGAAAAATATTATTTTTATAGGCGTATTTTTGCTTTTGATTTCTTGCGCAAAGCCAAACCACCCATACATCTGGGCAGATGACCTAAGATATACTGCTGATTTGGTTGTATTGAGAAATGTTATGGTTGATTTGCCTGCGGGTTCTAAAATTGCAATTTTGAATGTTCCAGAAGAAAGCAAAGAAGCAATGGCGGTTTTGCTGGAAAAAGTTGGGTTTAAAGTTGTGAAAACCAGTTCTATTGCAGCTGTTGAAAGCAGTTCTGTCAATTCTGCTAGTTCCGTTGCTCCTTCCAGTAGCTCCACAGATTCTCCAACCTTAGGCGCAGCCGAAGCATTGCTTGGAAAAACCTCAGCTATTCCATCTGCCACAGTACCCGCATCTAATTCTTCAGATCCGGTTTCTATTGGCAAATCAGTTGGCGCAGATATTGTTCTAGTTGGAAAAATAGAACTAGAAGGCTCCACTGGAAGCAGGTTCTCCTTAAAAGCAATAAAAGTAGATAACGGAGCATTGATCAGTATAAGCAGAGCTTATTCAAGTAATCTTCTTATTAAGGACAAAAAATATTTATCCTATGCTTTGGCTTTCATTGATTCCAGAGACGGACAGGTGTATAGCGTAAATAGAATTGGCAATTTAATATGGATGAGCCAAAATTTGAACTATGAAGCTGGTGGCGCGAGCAAATGCTTTGATGATGATGCGGAAAATTGCAATAGTTATTACGGCAGGCTTTATAAATGGGAAGATGCTCAAGGTGTTTGCCCAAATGGATGGCGTTTGCCGAGCAAAGCGGAATGGGCTAGTATGGTGGATAGTGCTAACACCAAAAATGCTACATGGAATGATATAGCAGATAGAGTTAACGACGTAACTGATACGACTACGCGGTTTAGTTTTATTTTAGACTACGATATTTCTGGTGATTATTATTTCTGGAGTTCCAACGAAACTTCAAAAAGCAAAGCCTCGTATGTCTATATGACAAAGTTTTTGCCAAGGTTAGTTAATGTTAGTGGTAGAGGTACAATTTTAAGCCCTAATTATGCCAGAGTACTTTACAATGAACGGAAAAAAACAGATTATTTATCTGTTCGTTGTGTAGCCAATCTCTAGTTAGCAATTATTACAGTTAATCTGCAAGCCATTTCCAGATCTTTATTCTCAAAAAGAGTCCAAAAATCTGGTTGCCAGCCGTAAATATCCTGTGTTAAAGCATCGCCGAGAGCAATCTCGGCTTTTTCGCATTCCTGCCAGTCAAAATCCGGTGCCGCTTCATAAAAACGCAATATGCCTTTTGCAGAAGTCAATTCGGGAAAGGAATCCAACAAATTATGCACACATTCCTTAAATGTTTTTGCGCTTGTTTTATGAATTTTCAGGGTTTTATGAGTGAGTAATTCTTTTAAATCTTCAAGATTGGTTTCTATCAAGGCTCCATCCGAATATAAACGCAAAATACTCTCATAAATAGGTCGGTTTTCTGCCAATCCGGGCCATACTTCCGCAATCAAATCTTGCGCCTTTGAAATTTTGTCAGAATACAAACATACCTCTAAGCCCAAGCTCCCCTACTCCCTGCAAAACCGCCTCGCTCAATCTGGATACATTATTTTTCTCTTCCGTTGCAATTCTGTTTAAGCGAAGAAAACGGGGACGAATGGCACTTTCCATTGCAAAATTTTTCGTAAAATAATACTGAGCAGAAAGCACTGCGTGTCCTCCATTGCCGGTTAAAGAAGCAGTCGGAAACATCAAAGAAGAAAAGGCAAAGCCAAGCCCTGCTCCTATTCTAAAAGGTTCGGGCCAAAAAAAATGGTATTGATATTCAATGCCATAGCGAAAATATTTAGCATCGCCGCTGTGTTCCATATATTTATAATCTGGAAAACCAAGCCCCAAATTGAGAGACACGGAATGAGCATTTGCAAGTGCGCGGGCATCAAAGGCATAAACGAGAAAATTCGCCCCCCCATCTAAATCTCCTTTGGAAACAGCAAAATCCAAGCCTGCGGCAAAGGCATATTTTTTTATCCATACCTCTCCAAAATCCGCATAAGCAAGCGAAACAAGAAAGAGGAGCAAAAATTTTAAACGAAACACAATAAGTTTTTAGCCTTCGGCTGAACTTCCTGCGGCAACTTTGTCTGCTATTGCTTTAAGCTGCTCATCTTTTTCTTTTCTAGCAGCAGCTTCGCGTTCTGCAACGCTCTTTTTCACCTCGGCAAGAACATCGTACCTAGAAGGTTTTTTAGGGGCATTAGTAGTGGCAGTTCCAGAAGTCGCGGGATTTTTAGAAGAATCTTCTTTTTTATCCGTTTTTGCTGTATTTTTCGCCATATTCATGCGCACAATTTGGTCGGTTATGTCCACACGGGTCGCTGGACCAAATTTAGAAGAATTGCCACTGGCAGAGGCTTTTCCCCCAGATTCCTTGTCTTCTTCTTCCTGCCTTTTTTGCACAGCAGCGCGAATTTGCGGTGTTATAGCCTTGTTATCATAGAATTGATACATCAATTCTGTGCTAATTGCCTGGTTTCCGCTAATGGATGGTAGTGTTATAGCCATAAAATACCTCTCTTTTGGTATATCGGCATAAATTTAGAAAACTTTAATAAAAAAAATAACCTCGGCGGCGACCTACTCTCCCGCGCCATTTCGGCGAGGTACCATTGGCGGCAAGCGGCTTAACTTCCGTGTTCGGGAAGGGAACGGGTGTTGCCCGCCGCCTATAGCCGCC
>Ga0182472_107366_pt1 | contig 11347 bp, 9 predicted proteins | sample TergutNc150P3_FD_120804 | JGI IMG/M metagenome (GOLD analysis project Ga0182472, IMG submission 120804)
AACGTACCTGATTTAACAGGCGATTTAGATTCCTTGCTTGCATCTGCGCCTACTTTTGAGGAGCCTCCCGCTACAAAAGCCTTGAACACAAGCCCGCCCGATGTGGATGCCCTTATAAACGAGCAATTGAAATCCAAGGTTGAAAATGTACCTGATTTAACAGGCGATTTAGATTCCTTGCTTGCATCTGCACCTACTTTTGAGGAGCCTCCCGCTACAAAAGCCTTGAACACAAGCCCGCCCGATGTGGATGCCCTTATAAACGAGCAATTGAAATCCAAGGTTGAAAATGTACCTGATTTAACAGGTGATTTAGATTCCTTGCTTGCATCTGCGCCTACTTTTGAGGAGCCTCCCGCTACAAAAGCCTTGAACACAAGCCCGCCCGATTTAGATAACCTTATAAACGAGCAATTGAAATCCAAGGTTGAAAATGTACCTGATTTAACAGGTGATTTAGATTCCTTGCTTGCATCTGCGCCTGCTTTTGAGGAGCCTTCCGCTACAAAAGCCTTGAACACAAGCCCGCCCGATTTAGATAACCTTATAAACGAGCAACTTAAATCCAAGGTTGAAAATGTACCTGATTTAACAGGCGATTTAGATTCTTTGCTGGCATCTGCGCCTATTTTTGAGCCATCGCTTTCTGACAGCTATTCTTCGCCATCTGTTTCTGCTCCCAAACCACCCGATTTAGATGCCCTGCTAAAAGAACAGTTGTCATCCAAGATGGAAAACATACCAGATTTAACAGGCGATTTAGATTCCTTGCTTGCATCTGCGCCCACTGAACCGACTATTGAACCATCGCTTGCAGACAGCTATTCTTTGCTCACATCTAAAATTGCAGGTACTCCAAAAAGCTCACCGAATATAGACGATTTGGTAAAAGAGCAGTTATCATCCAAGGTGGAAAACGTACCGGATTTAACTGGCGACCTAGATTCCTTGCTAACATCTGCTGCTTTGAGTTCTAATGAACCAGAGCTTGTGCCTTATATTCCCCCAGCGAGCAAATCAGATTCTTTGCTAACTCAAAACCCTACTTTGACTTTAGCAGAGCTTTATATGGATCAGGGTTTGCCACAAAAAGCGGTGGGAGTTTATAAGGAGTTGCTGGCGCAAGATCCAAAAAATGAAGATTTAAAAGCAAAACTGGCTTTGGCAGAAACAAAAATATGACCTAAGGAGAAAAAATGGCAGAACACACAACCGAACTATCAGTGCGCATAGAACAACTTTTAAAAGCAATGGTGGACAACGGAGCTTCAGATTTGCACATTCGCATAGGAATTGCGCCAACTTTTCGCATCCACGGAGAATTGAAAAAACTCTATGATATAAAAATAACCTATCAGCTTATGGATGGATTTTTGGCTGATATAATGAACCAAGTCCAAAAAGAGAGTTTTGAAAACACAAAAGAATGCGATTTTGCCTTGAGCGCAAGAGAACTCGGTCGTTTTCGCGTTAATGTGTTCAGGCAAAGAGGAACTCCTGCCATTGTGTTTAGGCACATAAATTCAAAAATACCAAAATTTGAAACTTTAGGTTTGCCGCCCGTTGTTTTGGAACTGGCTCTTAAAAAACGTGGGCTGGTTTTGGTTACAGGCACCACAGGTTCTGGTAAATCCACTTGTTTGGCAGCTATGATAGATCATATAAACGAACTGGAATCCACTCACATTTTAACCGTGGAAGATCCGGTTGAATTTTTGCACAGAGATAAAAGATCCATAATTTCTCAACGCGAAATAGGAACAGATTCAATTTCTTACGCAAATGCCCTTAAAGCTGCCCTTCGCCAAGACCCTGATGTTATGCTCATTGGCGAAATTCGCGATTTGGAAACAATGCAAATAGCACTAACCGCCGCAGATACAGGCCACATGGTTTTTGCAACAATTCACACCACAAATGCAACAGAGACAATTCATCGCATACTCTCAATGTACCCGCCTCATCAGCACGATGAAATTCGCTTGTTGCTCGCTTCTTGCTTGGAAGGTATTATATCCCTGCGTTTGTTGCCAAGATGCGATGCTGTGGGGAGAACGCCCGCTGCAGAAATTTTGGTGAATACAGCCGCCATACAAGAATATATTATGGACAAAAACAAAACCGAGTTCATAGAAACCGCCGTTGCCGAAGGTAATATGCAGTACAGAAGCCAAACCTTTGACCAAGCTTTGCTGGGTCTTTTTAACCAAGGCAAAATTTCTAGAGAAACCGCGAAGAATGCAGCTACAAATCCAGAAGACTTTGAACTCAAGCTTCGCGGCATAACCGGAACCTCCGACAGAACCTGGCAAATTAATTCCTGAGGAAACTTGGTGCCTAAATTTGCGATAGGTCAAAAATGGACAAGCTATGCCGAACCCGAACTTGGCGTTGGGCAGATTATTAAACAGGATTTTAGAACCATAAGTTTGCTTTTTCCTATTTCGGGCGAGTGCCGCACCTACAATTCAAAAGGCGATCCACCATTGAAACGCTATGTTTTGAAAATAGGGGAAAAAGCAACATCGGTTAAGGGAGCCTCTCTTTTTGTTGAAGAGATTGCAGAAGAAAACGGGCTTTTACATTATAGGAGCAAGGACAAAAGCATTTCGGAAGCCCAGCTTAATTTTAAATCGCAAGGCTCAGATTCTCCTTCTGAAATTTTTGATATGCTGCTTGAAAAAAAGTTTTCTAGCAATTTTGATTTTTGCCTTAGAGAAAGTGCGGCAAAGTTGCGTGGAATATGGAAATCTTCAATGGCAAGAGGTTTTTTGAAACCTAGAATTAGGCTTTTGCCACATCAGTTGTATTTGGGGTTTAGAGCATCCAGATCTGTTTCTTTGCCGCGTCTTATGCTATCTGATGAAGTTGGGCTTGGCAAAACAATAGAAAGCGGCTTGATTTGGAATGTCCTTCAAACAGAGGGCAAAATAAAAAGAACCTTGCTCATTGTCCCTGAGCAGTTGAAAAATCAGTGGATAATTGAGTTTGGCAAAAAATTTAATCAATGGTTTTCAAGCATAGATGATAATTATATTTCTGAGCATAGAAAACATGCCACCGCTGCGCAAAATGTATTTTTGCTTCACGATACGGTTATATGTTCTCTGGAATTTTTGCTCGCCAATAAATTTATGGTTTCATCTGCTTTGGAGGCTCCTTGGGATTTGCTAATTATGGATGAGGCTCATCGTGCAGTGAAAACTTCGCATGGTGCAAATGCGGAATATATTCTTGCAGAACAGTTTTCGCAAAAAATCCCAGGTTTGCTTTTGCTCTCCGGTACACCTATACAGCTTGCTCCCGAAGCGTATTTTTACAGGTTAAGGCTTTTGGACTGTGCTCGTTTTCAAAACCCAGAAGAATTTGAAAAGAATCAGGATAACTATAAAAATGTGGCTAATGATTTATCCAAAATTTCCCTTGATTCCGATGAGGAACTCTCTTGGGAAGATTTGCAAAAAAACATTCCCAAAAAATCCCCAATTCGCTCTTGGCTACCCATAAAAGCAGACTTATCCCTTACCGCTGCAGAATGGATGAGCCGCGTTATAGATGCTCTGGGTACAGGTTCTTCTGTATTTCGCAACACGAGAAAAAGCGTTAAAGGGTTCCCTAAGAGAATATTGAAAACTTATCCATTGGAGGCTAGTGAGGAGTGGCTAGTGACTGGTGGCGAGTGGTTGGTTTCTTTTATTAGGGAACATAAAAAAGACAAAATTTTGCTTATATGTTCCCAATCGGATACTGTTAATTCACTCTTATCGCTTTTGAATGAGAAATTTGATGAGGATGTTGCTGTTGCGTTTAAAGAAGAGGAAACTTCTTTGGAACGCGATAAGGCTGCTGCTGCCTGGATGCAGCCAGATGGTCCAAATGTTTTGCTGTCTTCCGAAATAGGATCCGAAGGCAGGAATTTCCAAAGCGCGCGGCATTTGGTACTTTTTGACTTGCCAGAAGATTCGTCTTTGCTTGAGCAGAGGATTGGGCGTTTAGACCGCATTGGGCAAGGGGCAGAAATTTACATTCACGTTCCTTTTGCAAAAAAAAGCAAGGCAGAAATGCTCTTTTTGTGGTATCACGAGGCACTTGGAATTTTTGAGCATTCCTTGATGGGCGGCGGTGAAATGTATGCCAAATTTGAAACAGAGCTTAAAAACTATTTGGAAAACCCGGCAAAGAAATTTAATAAATTTTTGAAGGAATTTTTGCCGCTTGGCAAAAAAGAAATGCAGTTGCTAAACGAGAAAGCAGAAGCTGGCAGAGATCGCCTGCTTGAATTCAATTCGCAAAACAAAAAAATATCCAGTGAATTGCTTGCGCAGGCTCAAAAAATGGACTCTAATGAAGAACTTCTATCTTTTGCCTTTGATATGCTTTCGGTTTTGGACATTGAAGTTCAAAAGGGAATTTATCCTGGCAGTTTTGTTCTTAAAGGAGCCTCAGGGCAGCTTGAACACGCAACCTTGCTCGGCGCAAACCTAGCAAGTTCTTCGGACAACGGAGAAATTTCGGAGTTTGACGGCTGTTCCATTACTGTTGCAACCAACAGGGAAAATGCGCTTAACTATGAAAACGTAGAATTCTTTCACTGGGAGCATCCGATTATGCAAAGGCTTTTTGACAAGGCTCTGAGCGATAATTTTGGGAGTGTAGCGTGTGTTGTTTGCGATTTTGTGCCAAGCGGCAAGGTTTTTGCTCAATATAATTTTATTCTTGAATTTTCTGTGAATTCGCACTGGGGAATAAGCAATTTAGTAGGCGAGCGATTACTGAGCATTACGCTGGATAATAAGGGAAATACGCAAAACATAGCGGAGGCTTTGCTGGCAACGCAATTGCAAAATAGCAAAGCCGCAGACATTCCCTATTCCACTTTGGAATATTTTGCAACAGAGGGCTTTGAAACGGCAAAAAATTCCCTTGAAGATGTTGCAAAAAAAATATCTGAAGAAACAGAAAAAACTGTGCTTCCTGTTTTGGAGAGCGAGCTTCATCGCGCAGAAGAAACCTATATGCTTTTGCGTGATTTTGAATTAGGTCGCGTTTTGGATAAAAAGAAAAAAGACATAATTGCTTGCAAAAAAAGTTTGAAAAATCCAAAGCTAAGACTAAACGGAGTTAGGGTTTTAGTTTATGCTTAAGTATGTGGAATCTTTAGACTTACGGTTTTTTCGCTTTTGGCGAAAGCATTCTTTTTCAGCAAGGATGGATAAGTTTTTAAGATTTTACACTCGCATGGGTGATGGCTATGTGTGGGCTTTGGTAATAGCATATATATGTTTTTTTTATGGAATGGAAGTTTTATTTGTAATGGTAAAGCATGTTATACCGGCAATTTTACTTAGCTTGTTTTTTTACTGGCTTGTGAAGCTCTCTGTTCGCCGCAAGCGACCCTTTGATTTATTGAGTGAAGTGAACGCAGAGGTTCCGCCACTGGATAAATACAGTTTTCCAAGTGGCCATGCTATGAATAACCTTGCCGTTGGCTTCACGGTTTTTGCAGAAATTCCCAGCATAGGCTGGATTATGCTGCTTATGCCTGTTACTTGGGGTTTTTTGAGGGTTTATTATGGAGTACACTGGTTTTCTGATATAATTGGCGGGATTTGCCTTGGTTTTTTAAGTTTTTGGCTTGGAAAAATTGTTTTTGCTATATTATTGCAATAAAAATATATATTATAAAGAGGAGATAGGAAAAACTGATATGTATGGTGATGAAATAGAAGAGAAATTCAGAAATCGCGCTAACAAGCTGGTTTTATTCAGCGGAGCGTTTTTTGGTTCATTTCGGGTATTGGCTGAAGTAATAAATAAGAACTTTTATACATCTGCTGTATGTGGGATACTTACTGCTATTGTTTTGATATTATTTGTATTTCTTGAGAAAAAAAATATTAAAGGGCTTTCATTAGTTATTTCATCTATTCTATACGTTTCATACATAGGGGCTTCTTTTGCCGTTGATTCCTTTAAATATTTTTATGCTTATTATTTGCTTACCTTGCTTATTTGCGCGGTATATTTTAACGTTAAGAATTATTTAATTTTGCTTATTACAACACAAATCATAAATATATTTCTTAGCATTTTTGAGTTGCCTAGCCATATAAATGGCAATGTTTGGGTGCATTTTAGCCTTATATTCTGTTCAGGATTTATAATTCTTATTATGGTGCAATTTGCGGTTAGAAAGTCAAGTGAGGTGAGCAGTGCCAATGCTGCTTTTGGTGCTTTGATGAAATCAACTCCCAACGTGCTTATTTTATTGGATGGAAATAATAATATAAAATACATAAGCCAGTCTGTTTCCAAGATTTTTGGAATAAAAGATCCGGACAAATTAGTAGGTGAAGACTTTTTAAACTTATTTAACGAAAAATCCGTCCGAGAATTATTTAGAGATTTAGCGAAGAAACGTTCTTTTTACGAAGATTACCTAAAAATAACCTTAAATAGCCAAGTTAGGACCTTTAATGTGTTTGCCAACAAAATGACAGACGATGCTATGTTCTTTATGCTTAGCGATGTTTCGGAAATTACAAAATTAAAGGAACTCGCAGAACAAGATTCCCTTATGGATGGTTTAATTCAAATTCCCAATCGCAGAGCTTTTGACAAACAAATTTTGAATGAATGGAATAGGGCACTCCGAGAGAAAGTCAATTTGAGTTTTTTGATGATAGACATTGACCTTTTCAAAAATTATAACGATACTTACGGGCATTTGCAAGGTGATGAACTGCTTAAAGCGGCGGGCGCAATTTTTAAGAAAAATTTAAAGAGAAGCGCAGATTTTGTAGCCAGATTTGGAGGCGAAGAGTTTGGTGTATTGCTCTATGGCACAAATTCTTATCAAGCCAATGTTATTGCAGAGCGAATACGCAAAAGCGTTGAGGAAGAGGTTATTTTAACTACTACCGGAGCGCAAACAAAATTTACGGTTAGCATAGGCGTGTGCAGTATGATTCCAACCATCAATTTGGAATATGGTCATATAATAGAATCCGCAGACAAAGCCTTGTATAAAGCAAAGCAAAATGGCAGGAACAGGATTTGGGTATCGGATTGAAATTTTTTTGCTGCATTTTTTTTGCAGTATTTTGGGCACAAGCTGCTATTTCTTATTTGCCGCTTGGCAAAACGGCATATTTAACATCTTCTTTTGGCGAGAGCAGGGGAACGCGCTACCACGCAGGCATAGATTTATCAACGAATATGGAAGAGGGCTGGCCCGTGATTGCACCAAGCGATGGGAGGGTGGAGTTTGCGGCAAGGGGAGCTTTTGGCTATGGGCGGCACATAAAATTCAAGGCAAAAGACGATCATATTTGGGTGTTTGCGCATTTGTCTGAATTCAGTCCCAAGATAGACAGCTTAATACACAGCGAAATGCTAAAAAAAGAAAAAGCAAATGTCCACCTTTCGCCAAAAATCAGATTTAAAAAAGGCGATACCCTGGGATATAGCGGCAGCACAGGCATTGGCAATCCGCATTTGCACGTTGAGCGCAGAACATCAAATGGAAAAATTGCCCTTAATCCCTGCAAAATGATGCAATGCACAGACACAATAGCCCCCTTTATTTTGGATGCCGCCCCTTTTGACAGCGGGTTTGCAATAAAAATTGTGGATTATTCAAGAGAGCCTCTGGAAAATCCGATGTCCGTATATTCGCTTGACGTGTATCAGGGCAAAAAATTGATTTTCAGCAAAAAATACGATTCTCTTTCTTTTTCACCGGAAAAAATGGCAAAAATAAAGGAGGATTTATTAAATGTGCAAGATCCAGATACGGTTAGCGATTGGCATTTTGTCAAAGCGAAAGGCGGAAAAAATATAGTGGCGGTGGCTAAGGATTTTGCGAATAATGTTTCAAAAAAAGAACTTGTGCTAAGGTCGGATAGTTTAAAACTAAAAGAGAAAGATTCTGCCATCGTTTTTTTAGATACCGTACCGCCTAGCTTGGGCAAAATTTTTTTAAAAACAGATTTTGCAGGAAAGGCGCAATGCCGAATTCCTGTTTTAGATTCATTAGCTGGCGGGCTGGATTTTGACAGCGTTGATTTTAGGGATAAAAACGGCAAGTGGGTTATATTTGACTATCATTACAATTCCAAGGAATTGGTAATTGAAAAAAGAGATTTTGACTTTGGTGAACCCCTTAGTTTAAAACTATGCGGCAAAACAAAAGCGTGCAAGGAAGAAAAAATAAAATGCAAATAAAGTTTCTGGCACTGTTAATTCTCTCTAACGCAATTTTTGCCCAAGATACCCTTCCCCTGTTTGTTCCGCAAAAACCAGAAAAGCCTATGATGCTTTGCTCTGCGCAAAAAGAGTGGCTGGCGGCGGCAGAGAATTTTGAGGATTGGGAAGAGGTAAAGGGGATAAAAAATTTAGTTATTAAAATGCCTTATGCCACCTTTGACAATTTCAGCGGGCATAATCTTTATTGCGGAATTCAAAGAACTTTTTTGCACAAAGATGCAATGCAGAAATTAAAATGGGCAGCAAATTTTTTAAAAAAAGAAAAGCCAGATTACAAATTCATTCTTTTTGATGCGGCTCGCTCAAACCACGCTCAAGAGGTATTGCGTTCTGTGGTGCGCAACACGCCGTGGCAGCATTTTGTGAGCAGCCCTGCAACAGGCAGCATTCACGCTTATGGAATGGCGGTGGATATAGGCTTGCTTGGCGAAAACAACGAACCCGTGGATATGGGGCTTCCTTACGATTCTTTTGCTTTTTATGCAGGCGAAAAGGGCGAAGCAGTGGCGATTTCTCAAGGCTTGCTAACAGAAACCCAAATTAAAAACCGAGAACTCTTGCGCTCCATTATGCGAAAAAGCGGCTGGATAACCCTGCCAAGCGAATGGTGGCACTTCAACGCAGCTCCGGCGGATACCATTAGAGCTAAATATGCTCAACCATTGCCGTTTTTGCAATGATTCATTTTCGCTTCCTAATTTTCTATTTTTCAAAAGATGAATTTACCTCTCAACAACAGGAGTCTATTATGAAAACAATCCGTTTTTTATCCACAGCTATTTGTTTAGCCATAACATTCACAATGTTTTTCGCTTGTTCTAGTGATTCGCCTTCTGGTCCAAGCGGAAGTTCTTCTGCTTATGAAAACGATGAATTTTCGGTTGTCCCACCTAAATCATGGCAAGTAACCAACTACTCAGGGCTAAAATACAAAATATTTATTGGACAGAGAGAAAATAATTTTACCCCAAATATAAATTTCATTGATGAAGTTTATAATGGTTCATTAGATGATTATGTTGATCTGACTATTAAATCCTTGAAAGCATACATAAGTAATGTTGAAATAATTTATCAAAACTCTTTCGTAACTGATGATAATTTAGAGAGTAGAAAAATAATAGCCATAACAGAACAACAAGGATATTTACTGCGTCAATCGCAATATATTTTTCCTGGAAAAAATGGATTAAAAATGGTAGCAACGTGTACAGCATTAGCTAGTTCAGGAGAAATGTACGATATAATATTTGATAATTCAATGAAAACATTTAAATGGACTAAGTAGTGTAACCCCTGCCTCTCCCGCAATAAAAGCCTCTTTTGCAAGCCCTGCAAACAAACCGTGACCAACAAGCCCCGGAATGGAATCCAATTCTTTGCAAAGGATGGCTGGTTCTTTTATCAAACCGAACTTTGCATCTGCGATTAGGTTTCCAGAATCGCTGATGGTTGGACCGTCTTTGCACGCGCCAGCAATGCGAACTTCCAATGTGCCGCCCAAACTTTTTATGCGAGCCTCCACCAGTCCCAACGCAGCGGGCAAAATCTCCAATGGCAGCGGAAATTTTTCGCCCAGATTTTTGACTTGTTTTCCAGAATCTGCAACTATGACAAATTTATCTGCGAGGCTTGCTACTATTTTTTCAAGCAGATGAGCCGCGCCGCGCCCCTTTATCAAATTCAAATTCGGGTCTATCTCGTCTGTGCCATCTATAGCTAGGTCTAAATGAGAAATGGAGCCGCTGTCTTTTAGTTCAATGCCAATTTTGCGGCAAAGCAAGGTTGTGCTGAAACTGGTGCTAACGCCAAAGAATTTGAGCTTCTCTGTTTTTTGCCTCTCGGCGAGTTTTTCCAGCGCAAAAAAAACCGTGCTGCCGGTGCCAAGCCCAACGCCCATTCCGTTTTGCACCAAATTAGCCGCCGCTATGCCAGCTTGTTGTTTGAGGTTTTCCATATAGACACAAGATAGTAATTTTCTATCTTCTAAAACAAAGGAATGTTTTATGAGAAATTTTTTTAAATCTGGCTTTTCCATGCGTGTTGTAATTTTAAATATTATGGCATTGCTTGGGCCTATTTACATTTTAACATTTTTTACCAGTATGCTTTATGCTGGAAAAATTTCGCCTATTTATGCTATATTAGCTTATATTTCTTCGCTTATTTGTATTATCTATTTTGTTGTGCTTCAAACGCAAAAAAAAGAAACAGAGCTTTTGAGCATAACCGACCATTTAACCAAACTTTACAACCGCAGATATTTTTCGGAAATGATAGCAAGAGAACTTTCAATGGCGGCAAGGCAAAAAAAATATTTGAGCTTTTTGATGCTGGATTTGGATAAATTCAAAAACTACAACGATGCTTATGGGCATTTGCAAGGCGATGAATTGCTTATTTCAATATCTAAAATTTTAAAAAAATCAATTAGGCGTTCCAGCGATTTGCTGTTTCGCATGGGTGGCGAGGAATTTGGTGCCTTGCTTCCAGACACCGATAGAGAAGGAGCACTTGTAGTAGCGGAAAGAATTAGAACATACGTTGGTGAAGCGAGAGTTCCTCTGTTGAGTGGAGATGGTGAAACCAAAATAACCATTAGCATAGGCGTTGCCTGTGTTTTTCCTCATGCTGGCGGCGATGCGGATAGTTTATTGAAACTGGCAGATAGCAATCTTTATAAATCCAAGGCAACCGGCAGAAACAAGGTTGTGGGGTAGAAGCTCAATACTCATCGTCATAGTTTTCGCTTTCTTTTGGATATCCGTTTTCCAGTTCCATTATAGAAGCATTTTCAACAGATACAACTCTTACATTGAAAATTAAATTCATTCCAGCGCATGGGTGGTTGCCATCTAAAACAATGGTGTCTTTGCGAATTTCGCGAATGATAAAGCCATTGGGTTCCTTAGGTTTTTCAATGTCCATAAAGAACCTTTCGGAGTCAGATATTTCTTCTCCAGTCTCTTCATCAAAGCTCTCTATGTAGCCTCCAACCCAAAAATCATCTATGAATGGCGTTAGTTCCTCTTTTGCCACTTCCATTACAAGTTGTTTGTCATAAGCTCCGAAAGCCAGC